>Ga0182741_1000115_pt1 | contig 127931 bp, 108 predicted proteins | sample eDN5th37CBELigOP_FD_128874 | JGI IMG/M metagenome (GOLD analysis project Ga0182741, IMG submission 128874) | Enriched Organic Plus compost microbial communities from Emeryville, California, USA - eDNA 5th pass 37_C BE-Lig OP (version 2) (version 2) ...
CGTCACCGCCCAGATCAACGGCAACGTCGCCCTCTATGCCGACGCCAGCTACAACATTGGCCACGGCGGCGCCCGGCGCGCGTGGGACGGCAAGGTTGGCCTGCGCGTCAACTGGTGAGGCGCGGGAAGCCGCGCGGTCCATGCTCAGACCTGCCGGCAAGCGAAGTCGCTGCCTTCCAGCTGGGCGACGTCCTGGCGCGCGGCGGGCAAGGCGTCTTGGTCGCGGGTCCTGGCTCAATCCAGTTCCTGCACGCCGCCGCCGGACACCGTCAGGATCTGGCCGCTGATCCAGGATGATGAGGGTGAACAGAGGAACAGCGCCGCGTTGGCGATATCCTGCGCTTCGCCAAGGCGGCCCAGCGGCGTATGCTTCAGCATGGCTTTTTCGATCTCCGGCGTCAGCACGGTCGCCAGGGCGGCGGTCCTGATCGCGCCTGGCGCGATGGCGTTGACGCGGACGCCCATGGGGCCAAGGTCAAAGGCAATGTTGCGCGTCAGATGGTTGACCGCTGCCTTTGACGAGCCATAGGACGCCATGCGGCTGTTGGTGTTGTCGCCCGCCATGGAGGAAATGTTGAGCACGGCGCCGCCGCCGGCGGATTTCATGTGAGGCGCCGCCAACTGCGTCAGGCGGAACAGCGAGAACAGGTTCAGTTGAAAAGCCCATTCGAAGTCGCGCATGGGCATGTCGAAGGGCTTGGGTCCGCCGCCGCCGGCATTGTTGACCAGTATGGTGAGCTTGCCGAAATGCGTGAGCGCGGCGCTGACAGCCGCCTCCCGATGATCCTCGTTCGTGACGTCGCATTGAAGGCCAACGGCCTTGCCGCCTGAAGCGTTGATGCTGCGGGCCACGTCGTCGGCGCCGGCGTGTGAAAGGTCGGTGACGACGACCGATGCGCCGGCCCTGGCGAAGGTCACGGCAATGGCGCGCCCGATGCCCGCGGCGGCGCCGGTTACGATCGCCACATCGCCTCCCAGGCCAAATGGACCGAAGCTATCCATGGTGTTGCTCCTTGGTGTGGGCCGGTCCACCGATGTGCAACGTCGTGTGGCCGAGGGTTGCGTTGATCAGGTCGCATGTCGTTGAACTGAAGCGTCGATGCGAAATGGGGCGGAAATGCGCAGCAAATTCCGCACTGTGCGCACGTATGCTTGAGCTTGACGGATTTTCTGTTGCGAAATGCACGCAACGCTGACGCAGTTGCTCCAGGAACTGGCGAACATCATCGCCCATCAGGGTCGCATGCATTCAGGTGGTGGGGGAGCATCATGACGCGCCGGGCGCCGATCCCTGGCGCGGCCTTGAGCGGCGGCGCCTTGCGGGAGCCTCAGATGGTCGGCGCGGCGCCCGTGCTGGCGGTTTGCCGCAGCCCTTGCAAGGCCAGTTGCAGCACATCGTTGTCGGACCGGCCAGGATAGACGGCGAAGGCTGAGTGCGAAAACTCGGGCGCATTGCTGACGCGGCGCAGACGCCCGTCGTCGAGGAAGGGCTGGGCCGCGCCAAGCCGGAAATAGCCGCAGCCGCCGACGGTCAGCAGATAGGTCAGCGCCAGCGGCCCCAGGGAGATGGAAACCGGCGGCGCGCCGGATTCCGGAAAGGCCGCCTGGAAATTGGCGGCGAAAGCCGCGCCCCAGTCGACCTGCACATACCTGTCCGGCATGAAGGCGCCGCCAGGGTCGGTCGTCACCAGCACCAGCTTCTCTTCCTGCAACAGTTCTGACACCAGGTTGGGCCATGCCGGCGGATGGTAGAGCACCGCCAGATCAAGCGCCCCGTCCTGGACGCGGGCCAGCAGGCTGGAGGGGCTGTCCACCTCGGCCCGCAGGGCAATGTCGGGATGTTGCCGGTGCATCAGCACCAGCCAGTCCGCCAGCAGCGGCCGCCACAAGCTCAGTTCGCCGCCGATAATCACACCTTCCCGGCGTCCCGGCGGCAGGGCGACCTGCTGCCGGGCCCGCTCCCACGCCTGCACCATGACGCGGGCATGGCGCAGCAGCCGTTCCCCGGCCGGCGTCAGTCGCGCGCCCGCCTTGTTGCGGATGAACAGCCGCCGCCCCAGCAGACCTTCGAGGGTGCGAATGCGGGCGCTGACCGCTGTCTGGGTAATGTGCAAGTTGTCCGCCGCAGCAACGAAGCTGCCGCAGCGGGCGATCTCCAGGAATGTACGGGCCTGCTGGACGTCCATGGGCTCACATTAAAATTTTTGCATTTAAACGCAATCAAATGAATTTGTTAGGCAACAGCCAGAATGCCATTCTCACGGTGGAAATGAAATTAATAACAACTAACAGATGTGAATAGCGGGCCGCCGTAAGACGCCGCCGCCCGCGAGGCGCCAGAAAACCATGGGCATAACGGAATTTCGACATCAGGACGCGACCTCCGGCGCAACCGACGCCGCCGGGCGCGAGGAGGCTTTATCCCAACAGGAGGGCGCTGCATTCGGCGCCAGTCTGGTTGCATTCGGTTCGGGTCTTACGGCCGGGCAGTGGGACCAGCTCCGGCAACTGGCCCGGTCGCTGGACGACAGACAGTTGCTCTGGGCCAGCGGCTTTCTCTCCGGCGTCGAACATCAGCGGCGCGCAGCCGGCCTGCAACCGGCCGCTGCTCCGGCTGTCGCGCCAACGGCGCCGGCGCGCGGCCTCACGGTGCTTTACGGCAGTGAGACAGGCAACAGCGCCGCGCTGGCCGCCGATCTGGCCGGCAAATTCACCGCCAGCGGCCGCGCCGCGCAGGTGGCCGACATGGCCGCCTACAGGACGCGGGCGCTGAAGGACGAGCAGGACCTGCTGTTCATCGTTTCCACCCACGGCGAGGGCGATCCGCCCGCGTCCGCCGCCGGCTTCTTCGAGTTCATCGAGGGGCGCCGGGCGCCGCGCCTCACCGACGTCCGTTTCGCCGTTCTGGCGCTGGGCGATTCCTCCTACGAATTTTTCTGCGGCGCCGGCCGGCGGCTGGACGCCCGTCTGGCGGAGCTGGGCGCCGCGCGGCTGCGCGATCGCGTCGATTGCGACATCGACTACGATGAACCGGCCGCCGCCTGGATGGCGGACGTGGTCGCCCGCTTCGCGCCGGGGGAGGAGCGTCCGGTGGGCGCCCTGCCAGCCGCCGGGCCCGCCCCGGGCCCGCAATCCGCGCCCATCGGGCAGCCGGTCAGCGTCTTTGACAAGCGCAACCCTTTCGGCGCGGCGGTGATCGACAACATCGCGCTGACTTCTTCAGGCTCCAGCAAGGAAATCCGCCACCTGGAGCTGTCGCTCGAAGGTTCGGGTCTGGTTTACGAACCTGGCGATGCGCTCGGTCTGACGCCCCGCAATGACCCGGCCTTGGTCGACGCCGTGTTGCAGGCTGTCGATCTCCCTGCCGACGCGGAGGTGGCGCTGCGCGGCGGCGCGCTGCCTCTGGGCGAGGCCCTGCGCGACCGGCTGGAAATCACCACCGCGACCCCGCGCTTCCTTGAACATTGGGCGGGCCTGTCGCGCGCGGAGGACCTCATCCGGCTGACCGGGCCGGACGCCGCCGACGCCCGCGGCGCCCTGTTGCGCGGCAACCATGTGCTCGATCTGCTCCGTAAATATCCGGCGCGCGGCATCGATGCGAAGGCGTTTGTCGCCGGCCTGAGGCCATTGCAGCCGCGGCTGTATTCGATTGCGTCCAGCCTGGCTTTCGCCCCTGATGAGGCGCATCTGGCCATCAGCGCGGTCCGCTACCAGCTCAACGGCATTGACCGCGCCGGCGTCGCCTCCGGCCATGTGGCCGAACGCTGCCCGGACGGCGGCGTGCTGCCGGTCTATGTCCAGCCAAATCCTCATTTCCGCCTGCCGGGCGATGACGCCCCCATCATCATGATCGGCGCCGGCACGGGCGTCGCCCCCTACCGGGCGTTCGTGCAGGAGCGGGAGGCGCGCGGGGCGCGGGGGGCGTCATGGCTGTTCTTTGGCGAGCGTAACTTCGACAGCGACTTCCTCTACCAGACCGAATGGCAGGGCTTCGTGCGCGATGGCGTCCTGTCACGGATGAACGTCGCCTTCTCCCGCGACGGCGCGGCGAAGACCTATGTCCAGCACCGCCTGGCCGAGCATGGCCGCGATGTTTTCGACTGGCTGGAGAACGGCGCGCATCTTTACGTCTGCGGCGACGCCAGCCGCCTTGCCCCGGACGTGCACGCGACCCTGCTCGGCATTGTGAAGCAGCATGGCGGCAAGGGCGCTGCCGCAGCGCATGACTACATCGCCGCCCTGCAGGCCAGCCACCGTTACCAGATCGACGTTTACTGAAAGCACTGTCATGACCGACGCCGTCATCGACCGGAGCCGCGATATTTCCCAGCCGCTGGAGCGGCTCGGCCCCGACGAAACCATGAAAGCCAACAGCCGCCAGCTACGCGGCTCCATCGCCGCCGGACTGGAGGCGGAGCTGACCGCCGCCGTTCCTGGCGACGACATCAAGCTGATGAAGTTCCACGGGCTTTACCAGCAGGACAACCGCGATATCCGCGATGAACGCCGGCGTCGCAAGCTGGAGCCCGCTTACCGTTTCATGGCCAGGGTGCGTCTGCCTGGCGGCGTGCTGACGCCGGCGCAATGGCTGAAGCTGGACGAACTGGCGCGCCGCCACGCCGGTGAATCGCTGCGCCTGACGACGCGGCAGACCTTTCAGTTGCACCATGTGCGCAAGCAGGATTTGCGCCCGGTGATCCAGGGCTTGCGCGACGTGCTGCTCGATACCCGCGCCGCCTGTGGCGACGATACGCGCGGCGTCATGGCCTCGATCAACCCGGAGCTGTCCGCCCTGCACGCCGAGGTGCTGGCCCTGGCGGTCACGGCCAGCAACCACGCCATTCCCAAAACCGGCGCCTATGACGAAATCTGGTATGGCGCCGAGGAAAAGGGGGCTGGCGCGGGCCCGGAGGAACCGCTGTACGGCGCGACCTATCTGCCGCGCAAATTCAAGATCGGCTTCGTCATTCCCCCGATCAACGACATCGATGTTTACGCCCAGGACCTGGGCTTCATCGCCATCATCGAGGGCGAGGAGCTGAAGGGCTTCAACGTCGCCATTGGCGGCGGCATGGGCCGGACCGACAACGCGCCAGCCACCTATCCCCGGCTCGCCAGCGTCATCGGCTTCATTCCGAAGGATCAGGTCATAGCCGTTTGCGACGCGGTGATCGGCGTGCAGCGTGATTTCGGCGACCGGGTCGACCGCAGCCGGGCCCGCTTCAAATACACCATTGACGACAAGGGCCTGCATGTCATCCGCGCCCAGATCGAGGCGCGACTGGGCTACGCTTTCGCGCCGGCCCGGTCCTACGCCTTCACCTCCAACGGCGATGCGCTGGGCTGGCAGGAAGGCGCGGACGGGCGCTGGCATTTCACCCTGTTTGTGCAGAATGGCCGCATCAGCAATGTCAACGGTCTGGCCCTGCTTGACGCCTTGCGCGCCGTGGCCCGTGCTCATGCCGGCCGGTTTCGCGTCACGCCCAACCAGAATCTGGTGATCGCCGACATCGAGGCCGCCGACCGGCCAGCCATGGCGGCGCTGCTGCGCGAGCACGGCCTTGACGCGCTGAACGCCGGCAGCGGCCTGCGCCGCAATTCCATGGCCTGCGTCGCTTTTCCCACCTGTGGCCTCGCCATGGCGGAGAGCGAGCGCTACCTGCCAGCCCTGGTCGGCAAGATCGACGTCATTCTCGACCGATACGGCCTCCAGGACACGCCGATCACCATCCGCATGACCGGCTGTCCCAACGGTTGCGCCCGGCCTTACATCGCCGAGATCGGCCTCACTGGCCGGGCGCCTGGCAAATACAATCTCTATCTGGGGGGCGGCTTTCACGGCCAGCGCCTCAACAAGATGGCGCTCGAGAACGTCGGTGAACAGGCGATCCTTGACTGTCTCGACGGCGCGCTTGGCCGCTACGCCCGCGAGCGCGCGCCCGGCGAGCATTTCGGTGATTTCGCCATCCGCGCCGGCATCGTGCCGGAGGTACGGGAAGGCCGGCGCTTCAACGATTGAAGCGTCGCCGAAAAAGCGCGTGGGCTGGCGCCGGCGGAAGGCCGGAACGCCATCAGCCCATGCGGGGCAGGGCAAAGCCGTGTCACCTGACGTGGGCGGATTTGCTTCAACCAGAACAAGGGAGCAGAACCATGTCGCTGCAACTTGGACAGACAGCGCCGGACTTTGAGCAGCAGAGCACCGAAGGGCCTATCCGTTTCCATGAATGGCTTGGGTCGTCCTGGGGCGTGCTGTTCAGCCATCCGAAAAATTTCACGCCGGTGTGCACCACGGAGCTTGGCGAGGTGGCGCGCCTGAAACCGGAGTGGGACCGGCGCGGCGTCAAGGTGATCGGCCTGTCGGTCGATCCGCTGGACGCACACGAGCGCTGGGGCGCGGATATTGCCGAGACCCAGAACCAGGCCCTGAATTTCCCCCTGCTCGCCGACGCGGACGGGACGGTCGCCAATCTTTATGGCATGATCCACCCGGAGGCGGATCCGACGGTGACCGTGCGCGCTGTCTATGTGATCGACGACAAACGCAAGATCCGGCTGGTTCTGACCTATCCGCCGAGCGCCGGGCGCAATTTTTCGGAAATCCTGCGGGTGATCGACAGCCTGCAACTGACCGACAACGAAAAAGTCTCCACGCCGGTCAACTGGACGCCTGGCGAGCCGGTGATCATTTCCCCGGCGCTTTCCACCGAACAGGCGCAGGCGCGCTTCCCCCAGGGGTGGACGGAGCTGCGCCCTTACCTCAGGCTTGTGCAACTTGCCCAACCGTAAGCGGAAGGCCGCCATGGACGTAAAACCGGTTCACCCCCACACGGTGGCGGCCGCCAACGGCGTTGCCGACGGCGACCGCTTCGGCGCCGTGGCGCCGCCGTTGTATCTCACCAGCACCTTCGCTTTTCCGGCTTACGGAACGACCACCGGCTACGACTATTCGCGCGCCGCCAATCCCACGCGCGACCTGCTGGCCGACACCCTGGCGAAACTGGAAGGGGGCGCCGGCGCCGTCGTGACCTGCTCAGGCATGGCGGCGATCGACCTGGTGCTGGCGCGCCTGCCGCGGGACGCCTTCGTGGTGGCGCCGCACGACTGCTATGCCGGAACCCGCCGCCTGCTGCAGGCCCGCAGCGCGCAGGGCTGTTTTGAAGCGGCGTTCGTTGACCAGGGCGACGCCGGCGCCATGGGCAGCGCGCTGCAGCGCGCGCCATCACTGGTGCTGGTCGAGACGCCGAGCAATCCGTTAATGCGCATTGTCGACATCCAGGCGATCGGGGCGCAGGCAAAGGCCATTGGCGCACGGCTGGCGGTCGACAACACCTTCCTGTCGCCAGCCCTGCAACAGCCGGTCCGCCTCGGCGCCGATTACGTGATTCATTCGACGACCAAATATCTCAACGGCCATTCCGACGTGGTGGGCGGGGCGGTGATCGCCGCCGACGCCGCCGAGGCGGAGGCGCTGACGCACTGGGCCAATGTCACCGGCGTCACCGGCGCGCCGTTCGACGCCTATATGACCCTGCGCGGCGTGCGCAGCCTGTTTCCACGGGTGGCGCAACAGCAGGCCAACGCCATGGCCATCGCCCGCTTCCTGCGTGAGCAACCGCAGGTGGCGAAGGTGTACTATCCCGGCCTGCCCGACCATCCTGGCCACGAGCTGGCCGCACGCCAGCAACAGGGCTTTGGCGCCATGCTGAGCTTCGAGCTGTCCGAAGGAGCGGACGCCGCCCGGCGCCTGGTCGGCGCCACGCGGATTTTCACCCTGGCTGAATCCCTGGGCGGCGTTGAAAGTCTGATCGCCCATCCGGTCACCATGACCCACGCCAGCATGGACGCCGATGCACTGCGACGCGCCGGCATTGGCGCGGGATTATTGCGCCTGTCGGTTGGCCTGGAGGCGGAGGAAGACCTGATCGCCGACCTGGCCGGCGCCCTGGCGGCAAGCGACCGGCCGGACCAGCCCTGACTGCCCCGTCAGGGCGCCTTGCCGGGGCGGCCGACCACAGGCGATCGGGCATGAACAGGCCGTCCTGCTTCTGGTTCTTGTTGCGCTCCGCACAACGTCTGGCGCGCCTTCAGCCATTCCCCGGCTGTCCTTCCAGCCCGCGCGGCAGCCTGACGCTCTGCATCCGGCAGGGACGCGCCGTCTCCAGGGCGGCAAGGCGGCTATCCCCGCGCGCGCCACGGGTTGTATCCTCGGATCGGGCAGGGGAAATCAGGGGAGCCGACGTGCTGACATTGAAGTCGCTTGGCGCAGCCAGAACCGTGACCGGATCAAAGCATCTGCTCACCCGCGAGGGGCGCCGCATTCTGATCGATTGCGGTCTGTTCCAGGGGTTGAAGCACCTCCGGGAACTGAACTGGGCCCCGTTGCCAACGGCGCCGCGCGACATCGACGCCGTGGTGCTGACACACGGCCACCTCGACCATTGCGGCTATCTGCCCCGGCTGGTCCGGGATGGTTTCCGGGGGAAAATTTATGCGACGGAAGCAACCCGTGACGTCGCGGAGCTGATCCTCAAGGACAGCGCGTTCCTGCAGGAGAAGGACGCGGAGTTCCTCAACCGGCACGGACTGACGCGGCACAAGCCGGCGCTGCCGCTTTACGGGATCGACGACGCCCGGCGGGCGATGGAGCATTTCGCGGCGGTTGCCTTCGATGAGACGATCGGCCTGCCCGGCGGCGCGACGTTACGATTTCGGCATGCCGGGCACATTCTCGGCGCCGCGCATGCGGAAATTCATTGGGGCGGTCGCAACCTGATGTTTTCCGGCGATGTCGGCCGCTACGGCGACCCCCTGTTCCCGGACCCTGTCTCTGGCGGCGCGCCCGATTACATCATGGTGGAGTCGACCTATGGGGATCGGCTGCACCCTGACGGCGACCCGGCCATGGCTTTGGGCGCGATCGCCGAGCGCACCGTGGCGCGCGGCGGCACGCTTGTCATTCCGGCTTTTGCCGTCGGCCGGGCCCAGCAGCTGCTTTACCACTTCTGGAGCCTCAAACAGGCGGGCCGGCTCGGCTCTGTTCCCATTTATCTCGACAGCCCCATGGCGATCGACGCGACGGACATGATGTGCCGGCACGCGCCTGACCACCGCCTGTCGCCGGCAGTCTGTCGCGCAGCCTTCAGCATCGCCCGCTACACAAATGACGTGGAAGCCTCAAAGGCGATCACGGCGAGCGCGTTTCCCAAGATTGTCATCGCCGCGTCGGGTATGATGACCGGCGGCCGCGTCCTGCACCATCTCAAGACCTTCGGCCCAAACCCAAAAAATACGGTCCTGCTGTCCGGCTTCCAGGCGCCCGGCACGCGGGGCAGCCTGCTGCAGCAGGGCGCGAAGACGCTCAGGATTCATGGCGCGCTGACGCCCATCAACGCCGAAGTCGTGCAGCTGGACATGCTGTCCGCCCATGCCGACAGCAACGAGCTGATGCGCTGGCTTTCTGGATTCAGGCGCGTGCCCCGCCGCATTTTCATCGTGCACGGCGAACCGGAGGCGTCCATGGCGCTGAAGGCGCGCATTGACCAGGAGCTCGGCTGGCGGAGCGTCATTCCCGAGCCAGCGGAAGAGTTCGACCTGTAGCCGACGCGCCAGCCAGCCTCATGCGCAAGCCTCTGCAATCTTGAGGCGCCACTGCGTCAGGAAGCCTGATCTAGCGGGCGCATGCGCGGTCGGGGCATTCCGCCTGCGGTCCGCCCGATGCGAGGCGGCGCAGGGCGTCCGCGGCAAGAATACGGGCGCCGTTCTGGGAAAGTTCAATCAGGCCGCTGCGCGCGAACTCCGTGAGGGTTCTGCTGACCGTTTCGATCGTCAAACCAAGATAGTCGGCAATGTCGCGCCGGCCCATGGGCAGCGCGACGAAGTTGGCGGTTCTTTCTGTCGCCGTGATCCGTCGCCAGCGGCGAAGCATGTGGAGGAGAAAGCTGGCCAGCTTCTCGCGCGCGGTGCGCCGGCCCAGCAGAAGCATCTGGTCCTGTGCGGCGTCCAGCTCGGCCCCGGCCAGATGGTGCAATCGCAGGAGAAGATGCGGGCGCTGCGCCGCCATGGCCTCGAAGGCATGTCTGGAGAACACGCAGGCGGTCATGTCCGTCACCGCTTCGACGGCGCACCCTGGCGGGTTGGCGCTGGACAGGCCGATAAAATCTCCCGGCAACGCAAAGCCAACGATCTGCCGCCGTCCGTCCGCCATGGAGCGCGCCAGCCGCACCACGCCGCTGCGCACATTGTGGACCTGGGGCGCGCCCAGTCCTTCAAGCGCCAGCGACGCGCCCGCCGGGTAAACCACGCGACGGGACAGGTCGGCCGCGATCTCCAGGTCCGCTTCATCCAGGCAGTCGCACACGCCATGCGCGCGCACCTGGCAGCCAAGGCAGGGGCCAGGTCCGCCACACTCCGAAGGTTTGAACGGCGCTGCGTTGATCGTCATGACGGCGCGCAACATGAACCAGATCGGCCGTGCTGGAAAGCGCCCGCACGCCATCCGGCCGTGCGGCAAAATTCCGCTGCAGGCCTGAGACCTGCGCCGTGTTGCTTCATCACCACATGCGGCGCGCCATGCCCTGCGTGTGCGTTGGGGTTGATCTGGGTCAATTTCCCTGCCGGAAAACCGGCCATGAGTACCGCTGGCTCAACTGGCCGCAGATTTCCACCTGTCGCCAGGCCAGAGGTAACAGGAACCAGACATGATCAGCCTACCCGTTCGCACCGGACTTCTCGCCGCGCTTCTGGCAACCACCGCCCTTGCCGGCGCGCCGGCGGTCGCCGCCGACCTTCCCGCCAGCCGCCCTGAGGCGCTGGCGCCCGCGCCCGTGCTTCCGCAGTGGAACCCCTGGATGATCCGCGCCCGCGCCCTGATGGTGGCTCCGCGTGATGACGCGACGCTGTACGCATCCGGGGAGCGCCTGTTTGGCGCCAATATCAATGTCTCCAATTCCGTCGTGCCGGAACTGGACATTACATATTTCTTCACGCCCAATCTCGCCGCTGAACTGATCCTTGGCGTCACGCCGCATCGCATCAAGGGCGCAGGCGCCCTGGCTGGCGCGCCGATTGGCAAGGCGTGGCTGCTGCCGCCCACCCTGACGCTGCAATATCATTTCACTGGCCTCGGCGCGTTCAAGCCCTATGTCGGCGCCGGCGTGAACTATACGATGTTCTTCGACGAACAGGCGCGCGGAGACTTCACGTCGTTCCGGCTCAAGGACAGTTTCGGTTTCGCCCTTCAGGCCGGCTTCGATTACATGCTGGACGCACACTGGGGCATCAACTTCGACGTCAAGAAGATCTTCCTGGAAACAGACGTGAAGGTGAACAATGGCGCCGTCCAGGGCAAGGCCCGTCTTGATCCCTGGCTGATTTCCACCGGCGTTACCTACCGCTTCTGAGCCGGACGCCACAAACCGCGACGGACCGCAGGTGGGCCAGGGCCATGCCCCGGCTCAACCCCGCGCGACGCCCGCTTCAGGGCCTCCATCGCACAAACGGCCAATGGCGCTGGCTGGCGCCATTGCCCCCGGGCCCTGAACATCCGGGCAATACGTATGGCGGGCCCGCGTGCCGATGGAGACCCGCCGGATGATCCGGCCCTTGAGGGCAGGTCTCTCGCAGAAGAGGCGGGCCATCACGCGCGGCGCCTGCGCGCATCCCCGTCATTGTATTCGCGACCACAGCCAGATGAAAAACCTTGCGCTGGCGATAACCTTGCGGCGCCGGGGTTGATCTGAATCAATGACAGTATGGCCATGGCCTCGCGCATGATGGGTGACAATTAACGTTCAGCAAGAAAATCCAAAAATGAATTTTGAACATAGCGAGAAAGTGGAGCGTCTGCGGGCGCAGCTGGGCGATTTCATGCGCTTCCACGTCGAGCCTGCGAACCACGCGTGGCACAGGGAGGTCGCCGCGGGACGTTATCCACTGGCCCTGATTGAGCGGTTGCAGTCACGCGCCTTCATGGAGGGATTGTGGAACCTGTTTTTGCCGGGCCTCAGGGATGATGAGCCCGGGCAGCGTCTCAGCAATCTGGAGTATGCGCCGCTCGCCGAGATCATGGGACGCGTGCCCTGGGCGTCCGAAGTGTTCAACTGCGCCGCTCCCGACTCCGGCAACATGGAGCTGCTGCATCTGTTCGCCACGCCGGCGCAACGGAGCCAATGGCTGGACCCGCTGCTGATCGGGGAAATACGCTCCTGCTTTGCGATGAGCGAACCAGACGTGGCGTCATCCGACGCCCGCAATATCCAGACGACGATCCAGCGCGATGGCGACAGCTATGTCATCAACGGCCGCAAATGGTTCATCACCGGAGCGAACCACCCCAATTGCCGGTTTGCCATCGTCATGGGCGTGACCGGCGGGCAGGCGGCAGACGGTCCGTCAGGCCGGCATTCGATGGTGATTGTGCCTATGGATGCGCCAGGACTTGAGATCGTGCGCAATATCCCCATCATGCACCACAACGCCCCTGAGGGAAATTGCGAGCTGCTGTTCCGGAATGTCCGCGTTCCCGTTTCCCATATCCTGGGGCAGGAGGGGAATGGCTTTCAGCTGGCCCAGCAACGGCTTGGCCCGGGGCGCGTGCATCACTGCATGCGAACCATCGGACAGTGCGAACTGGCGCTGGAGCTCATGTGTGAGCGGGCGCTGGAGCGGAAAGCCTTTGGACGCCACATCGCGGATTTCGCCAATGTGCAGGACTGGATCGCCGAAACGCGGCTGGAGATCGATCAGGCCCGGCTTCTGGTGTTAAAGGTGGCGCACCGCATGGACCGTGAAGGCAATGCGGCGGCGCGTGTCGATGTTTCGGCCATCAAGATCGTCGCCGCCCGGCTCCAGACCCGGGTTCTGGACCGGGCCATGCAGGTGTTCGGCGCCATGGGGCTCACGCCGGATACGCCGCTTTCCTATCTGTGGACCTGGGGTCGCGCCCTGCGCTTTCTGGACGGCCCGGATGAGGTTCATCTGCGGGTGGTCGCCCGGGAAGAACTGGCGAAAGCCAAAGGCAATAGCGGCAGGAACGCCGCCTGTTTTGTGCCGCCCGCGGGCCTCATGGCCAGCTGAAACCAGGCGCTCTCCGGGCCAGCCTTTTGGCGCCATTGACGACAGGCAGGCCAGCGCCGCCGCGCGCCGGGGCGCTCCTGCGCGTCATCCAGCCAGGCGCTGCTGTGAGAGAGCAGGGGCCCGTCCATCCCGGAAGCAAAACGTCGGCCTGCCCCTGGGACATGGTTTTTGCGCCGGCGTCACAGCTCAATGACCGGCGTTCTTTTTGTGCGGATTGTGAACGGTCAGCTGAATCATCGCAGGCAGATGGGCCTGAAGGACGTAAACGAGAACTGCGGCGGCCCAACTGAACATCAAAATGCCGCTTGCCGCCGCCATGGGCCCATAGATGCGCGTGCGACTTGCCTGGAGAAGGTCGCCAAATCCAAGCGTCGTATAGTTTACCAGCGCGGAATAAAACGCATTCCCCCAATCCTCGACAAGGTTCAGGTTATAATACAGCGCCGCCCAAATGCCGGCGCTCGCAAACAGCACAACGAGCAGGACGCCATAAACAAACACCAGTATGATGGAAACATACAGGATGTTCATATCATCAAATCTGGATCTGATGTTCTTGACGCCAAACACAATCAGTATGGTGCCCGCCAGATGCGCCAGCATCACCAGAATACTTGTCGCCGAACCCAGCAAAAAATCCTGCATCATTGCTTCAACGCGCCCGTACTTCAAAACTGTCGTTCAGGGGTTTAGAGGGGTCCGCCCATCGTTCCAAGCCAATTTCCTGTCAGGGCCGGGTACGCACCCCGCGCCGCCCGCAGGTTTAGCCCGTTACAACCGGCAGGCGGGAGCAGGCTGACCTGGTCGCCCGGGAGAATTTCGCAGAAGAAACATTATGGAACAAAATCCGGTTAATTCGCTGCGCGGTTTCAGCAACCGCGGCCGACCCTGCCTGCCAGGGACGACGCCGGGAGTTTGCGCGCCGGCCGCGAGGCAGCGCCGGACAGTCCTGTAGCGCCGGACAGTGCTGGCCAGCGGCGTCAGGGACCATGCTCAGGTCACCGGATAGGGCGCCAGCGCGCTGCGGTTTTCATCCACCGCCAGCCTCCGGCCCACGGGCGGAAAAGCGCGTTGGGGACATGCGGGACGCTCGCAAACCTTGCAGCCGGCGCCGATGGGCGTCGCCGCTTCCGGGTTGTTGAGATCAAGACCCCGCGCGTAGATCAGCCGGCTGGCGTGGCGGATATCGCAGCCGATGCCGACAGCAAATGTCTTGCCCGGCGCCCCGAAGCCGGCGACGCCGCGCCCCACCGTGCGGGCGATCCACAGATAGGCGCGGCCATCCGGCATGCGGGCGATCTGGGTCAGAACCCGGCCGGGCTGGGTAAAGGCTTCATAAACGTTCCACAGTGGGCAACTGCCGCCGACGCGGGAAAAATGGAAATCCGTGGCGGACTGTCGCTTGGAGATATTACCGGCCCGATCAACCCGCACAAAGAAAAAGGGCACGCCGCGGGCGCCTGGCCGCTGGAGCGTCGACAGACGGTGACAGACGGTTTCGAAGCCCACGCCATAACGCCGGCCCAGCTTTTCGATATCGTAAGCCTCGGCCTCGGCCGCCGCGAGGAAATCGCCATAAGGCAGGACGAGCGCGCCAGCGAAATAATTGGCCAATCCCACCCGCGCCAGGCGCCGTGCATCGGGGCTGGCGAGGACAGGATCATCGGTCAGGCGATCAATGACCGGGCCAAGTTCAAGCACCGCAATCTGGGCGGCCATCTGGAACGCCTGCTGGCCCAGCTTGAGGTCGGCGGAGATGAACAGGGTCCGGGAGTCGGAATCGAAACGGCGCTGGTCATCGTCGCTGCCTGTCACCACCACCGCGACGCCGTGCCGCTCGCGCAGCCAGGCCGCCAGCCCCGGATGCACCGACAGGGGGCCGAGCCTGGCGTCGCGATAGAGCCGCTCGGCCGCCTCATCCAGCGGCGCCACATGGTTGCGGCGGGCGTAGAAGAAGTCGCGCACCTGTTCGAAAGGCGCCCGCGCCGGGCCGCCGGCGATCCATTCGTCGCCCAGCTGGGCGGCGAGGGCCTCACTTTGTTCAACCGCCTCGCGGTAGCGGCGATGCAGGGCGACCAGGGTCCGTCCCACCGCCGGCATGTTCATCGCCAGCTCGCGGATTTCCGCTAGGGAAATGGTCTCGGCGCCGTCGGACACGACGTCGCGCAGTTCGGTGATCAGCCGCCCTTCCCCATCCCCGGAGAGAAGCTGCACGTCGACACCGAAAATGGCGTTGATGCGCAACAGGACTGAAACGGTCAGCGGCCGCTGGTTCCGCTCGATCTGATTGAGATAGCTGGGAGAAATGCCCAGCAGCGTCGCCAGTTCGACCTGCTTCAGGCTCCGTTCCTCACGCAGTCGCCGCAGGCGCACGCCCATGTAGATTTTTCGCATCAGCCTATCCGGATCTGGCGCTTTTGTACGCGCGCCGCGCCCGCATGCAAGCGCCAGCCCATGCCTGTTCCCCATCGCGGCGCGCCAACACCGCGCATATGATAAGCTGTAAACGCCCCGCCAGACGCCGCCGGCCGGAGTGACCCGGTGTCAACAAAATTCAATCTGCATCCACATTGATCAAACCCCACCGCCGACAGACATTCACGCAACATGCCGCATCGTTATAATAAACGATAATTTTATAATATTCGTTGATTTTATTCCTCACCGCGCACGGGGCATGAATTTACCAACCAATTTTGTTGTTAACAGCGCGGAACCTTGGTCGCCGCCGCGAATTTTTCATCCATAGGCCTGTGAAATCATGACAGATCGTGGAGGACCTGATGGCTGCCCCGGAGCCCGAACCCAAAGTCGCCGCGAGGCCGGCCACCGCCCCCGTCCCGGCGCCACCATGAAACGCCGATGCTTCATGTAGCGTTGCTGGCCAACTACGCCAGGGCGCAACGGGCAAGGATCATGCGCTGGTCGACGCTAGCCATTGCCCAGACAAAATGATCGCCGCGAAGCCGTCAGTCGGCGCGCGGCGCAACGCGCGGACATGGGCTGTTCTGCGTTCGCATTTTCCAAAGCCAGGCATCAAGCGCCTGGCGGTTAACGCCTGACGGGAGTTCAGGATGCCCGCACACGACAAACCGCCCCGGACAGAACCCCGCATCCGCCCCGCCACGTCCAGGAAGCACGCAACCGCTCCGGTCGACACGGAGCAGGTCGACGAAACCGGCCGCAGGCCGCCGAAAGCCAGGCCGGACCGTCAGGAGTACCTGAACGCAAGGCCGAGGAGGCCGCACGGGACGGTGAAACCCTGACCCGGCGCACGGGCTCCGGCGGCTGGCAGGCGGGGGCTTGCGCTGGTCGTCGGCCCGAACGTCATGAATGGAGCTTGTGATGAAGGACTACCCTCGCCCACCCTTTCCCAAACAGACGCAGACGCCCCCTGGCCGGCTGGCCGGCATGGACCCGACCCCAGACCATGGCGAGAAAACCTGGCGGGGCTCCGGCCGGCTTGAAGGCAAGGTCGCGCTGATTACTGGCGGCGACAGTGGCATCGGCCGCGCTGTCGCCATCGCTTATGCCCGTGAAGGCGCGGATGTGGCGCTCGCCTACCTCAACGAGGACGCGGACGCGGCTTCAACGGCCCAGCTTGTGGAAGAGGCCGGCCAGCGCTGCCAGATGATTGCCGGAGACATCGCCGATCCCCGCCATTGTCAGGCAATGGTCGACGCCGTGCAGGAGCAGCTGGGCGCGATCGACATTCTCGTCAACAATGCCGGCCATCAGGCCCAGTTTCAGGAGCTGGACGACATTTCCGAGGACGAATGGCGGCGCACTTTCGACGTGAATGTCCACGCCATGTTCTGCCTGTGCAAGGCGGTGACGCCGCACATGCGGCGCGGCGGCGTCATCATCAATACGACGTCGATCAACGCTGACCGGCCCAATCCCAGCCTGCTGGCTTACGCCACAACCAAGGGAGCGATTCTCAACTTCACGGTGGGTCTCGCCCAGCTTCTGGCGAAACGCGGAATCCGCGTCAACGCCGTGGCGCCGGGCCCGGTCTGGACACCATTGATACCCGCAACCATGTCGGCAGAAGACGTGGAGACGTTCGGACAGAATTATCCCATGGTCGCCCGGCCCAGCCGGCGGAGCTTGCAGCCGCCTATGTGATGCTCGCCGAGCCACGGGCCAGTTACGTGTCCGGCGCCACGATCGCCGTCACCGGCGGGATGCCCATGATCTGAAATCTGACGCCGCTGGCAACGGCAGGTCCTGTAAACGGGGCCGAAGCGGCTCCAGCCGCTGGTCCATACGGAAACGGGCGTGCTTCCGTGTTCAGACGCCCGGCGCCGCCCTGTTCGCCTGGCGCTGTCTGCCTGCGCGACAGGGCGAACAGGGAAACCGTCGATGATTGCGTAATGGTCAGGGCGCCCTGCTGCGATCAAGCAGGCGCAGGGAGCTGGCCTGTGGCCCCATGGGGCCTTCCGTGGTGGCGGGCGTCACCAGCACTATCATGCCCGCCGTCAGTTCATCGAAGCTCCCGCCGATGACGGCGTTGCGCGTAAAATAAAGTTCAGGGGCATTGTCGACCTCGACAAAACCATATCCCTCGGCAGGAAACAGCCGCACAATCACGCCGGACTGCCCTTCAGCTGCGTGGGGAGCCGGCGGGTTGTTGCGCAGGCTGGCGATCTTGCCGAGCTGCCGCTCGACCGCCTCGAACGCGTTGTTCAGGGCCGCCGTATGATCATTCTTGGCTTCCCGGCGCGCCTGTTCATCCTTGCCAATGACCGGCCCACGGCCTGGCACATCCGCTTCAACCGAGACGGCGATCGCCGTTTTCGCCGCCTCGGCGCCCCGATGGGGCGCCTCGATCACCACCCTGCAGCCGGTCAACCGGGGAAACTGTCCTTCGAGACGGCGGACGCGTTCCCGGGCCAGCGCTTCAAGCGCCGGCGAATTGTCCATTCCCCGAAAAGCGATCTGCAACGATCTCTGCATGGCAGTCCTCCAGAATGTACCTGACTTTCTTCCGCAGGGGCTGGCGCAAGGCCACCCCCACCTTTTTCAAATGGGGACGCGCGATCATCAGGCAAGGCGGCCGCGGCGCGTGGTCACGCACCCCGCAATTTGCTTGAATCTTGCGGCTCACACCTCATCAAACAGCCCGCCTTCGCGTGCAGGATTATGACGGATCACCGCTTCCTCTACGTCATCTGGCAGCGCCTCATCGCTGTGCTGATAAGGATTGTCGTCATCCTCCTCAGGCGCTTCGCCGGTTTCTTCGGGCAGATCTGCATCTGGCGGGGCGCTGTCCGGCAGGATGTCGCCGCTGACAACAGCGTCCAGATCCACCTCTGCAACGTCGGGAACGCCATCGGGCGCGACGTTGGAAACGGGACCGGGATCGCCCCGGTCCACGCCCCCGTCCTGCGACCTCCGGGCGCCCTGCCCGTCAGTCGCCGGATGGCTCTGGTCGTCCCTGACTGTCATCTGCGCCTCCTCGCCGAATGGGAACGGACAGCAACGGGATCATGGCGCCGCCTCCGGGTTGGGCCCGGTTTCAGCAATCTGGGTCAGGATTTCGTCTGTTTTTGCTTCTTCATCCAGGGTCTGCTGAAGCAACCCCTCGGCATCCCTCAAACCAAGCTCCTGAGCCCACCGCCGCAGGGTTCCGTAACGGGTGATTTCGTAATGCTCGACAGCCTGAGCCGCTGAAATCAGCCCGGCGTCGAGGGCGCGGGAGCCCTTGTATTCTTCCATGAGCTCTTCAGCTTCTTCGACAATCCCGTCGATCGCCGGGCAGGTTTTGCCGCGCGGGCTTTTGCCAATAACCTCGAAGACGTTCTGCAGACGCTCGATTTGCCCCTGGGTTTCCTCACGATGGGTTTCAAACGCCTTGCGCAGTTGCGGCGACTGGGCGCCCCGCGCCATTTTCGGTAGTGAGCGCAGAATTTTCCGCTCTGCGTAATAGATATCCTTGAGGGTATCGTGAAACAGATCTTCCAGGTTTTTGTCCTTCATCACAGCCTCCTGTTGAGATAACCGCACGATTGCGCACGCAAATTACTGGCGCGAACGTCATTGGCATTTGAGCGGACACGGCCGCCGCCCTGGCGCGCGCTATGCGCCCGGCGCCCTGGACTGGTCAGGCGTCGTATCGGCGTAAGGCCGGGCCTTCGGATCAAATTGCGTCCAGCCCTCCTTGCGATAGAGCGCCTCGCGCCCGGCGAGGTCCACCGCCGCCTGGTCCAGAATGGTCTGCGCCTCCACGGCGCGGGTGTCGTCAACGCGCGCTGACAGAATGGTTCCGCCGCGCCGGACGCCTTCGGCATAAACATTGGCGTCACGCTCAGGCACACCCTCACCAATCAGGGCGCCAACGACGCCGCCAGCCGCCCCGCCAGCCGCAGCTCCCGCCAGCGCCCCGGCGCCGGTGGCCGCCAGCCAGCCGGCGGCCACCACGGGGCCGATGCCGGGGATGGCCATGAGCCCGAGGCCGGCCAGCAGGCCGCCGGCTCCGCCGAGCGCCGCGCCTGCGCCCGCGCCGGTCGCTGCCCCTTCCGCAACGTGGTTTTCGTTCTCGTACCAGCCGTCGGCGTTGCTCGCGACCAGGCTGATGTCATCGCGGGCGACGCCAATTGCCGCCAGCCGGTCAGCTGCGGCCAGCGCCTGCCCGCGCGTGTCAAAAAGTGCGGTAACGGTTGTCATCGGCTGCCTCCTTGTGGTTGGCCGGCGGCGGGTCTGGCGAAAAGTTTGCCCTGGTAGTCCAGCGCCACATCGTGCGCAGCGCCATCCTTCATGGCCTTGCCGCGCCAGACGCCGTCCCTGTCCTTGGCCAGGCCGGTCACATTGGTGAACCCGCCCGCCTCGATGCGGGATGTGGCCTGGGCCATGGTAAAGCTGTTCTCACCCTTCGCCGGCGCCGGCGGCGATGTGCGGCGGTTATCGATCGCAGGCGTTTCCGGCCTGGGATTGGCTGGCGCTGTCTGTGCGGCGGCCGGCGCCGCAAACGCACACAGAACCATTGCAAAAAGCAGTCGCTGTCGCATCGAAGCATCCCTTCTTTATGAAGAATAGGAGGTGAACACGAACTGCACCGGGATGTTCCCAAAAGGTATTATTTTAGCTACTGCTCAAATCAGTTTAACGTACATGAGTTGTATAAAATTATCGGGGCTCGCCGACTTTTCCGCAAAACGCGACAATCCCTCCAACACGTTTCGGTGAATTGGAGAATCCTCGCTGCGTGCTGACACCTTCAGCCCATGGCCCGCACGATTATTTTGGCATGAAAACGTTGGCCTCCACGCGGGCGGACCTGTTGCAACGGGGGCGGACAACACTGTTGCGACCCAATTCGAACGCGAAATGGTCAGAATTCATCCGGGAACTTTGTCTTTCCGCGCAGCTTACCCAATTGACCCGGCGCATTTGCGTAGCCGTTCAGGCAGCCGGGAGCCATTCACCAGACATGCAGGCGGCGTCCAGTCAGCAGGCGGGGCTGCGCAAAGCGGAGAATCCGCTTCGGCCTTGCGGCGAATTTTGACAGGAACCGCGAACATGGCCCGAAAGCCAGGCCATGGGACGGGAAGGCAAGATGCAATTACATCCCCGGCAACTCAGTGATGAGCAGGCCGAACGTTACGGAGTTCCACCGGGATGGTGGGCGCTGAGCGACGACGGCCAACCTGTGCTCGGGCCTTATCCGGGCCGGGAAGCAGTGCTGATTGGCATCGCCGCGCACGGAACGGCGGGAGCCAGGCCAGAGATCCCCGGGCAGCCAGAGCCTGGCGCCCGGCGCGCAGATGACCCTGCGTCTGGCTCGTGAACAGCGCCAGCGTTCCAGGAGCAGACCTTCTGGATCAGATCGAAATGGGAGCAGGCAACCATGCAAAAACACGCCACGCCCGGGCAGATACTGACGTATAGCCCCGAATTGCGCGCATTCTCGCGATCACTATGCAATAACAAGGCGGACGCCGAGGATCTTTACCAACAAACAGTGTTGAGAGCGATTGAAAATATACATCGCTATAAACCCGGAACGTACATGCGCGCCTGGTTGCTGACAATCATGCGGAACGCATTTCTCAACAATATCCGCAAACGCAATCTTGAAATGGCGGGACAGGAATACAGCGTGTCGTCCGAGCCCAGGGTGGAGGCGCCGCAGGAATGGAAACTGCGCCAGAACGAACTGGCCGACGCCCTTGACAGAATGCCGGCGCATTATCGTGACGCTGTCGTATTGATCGGTGTTCTTGGTGAAAGCTATGGGGCCGCGGCTGAAATCCTGCACTGCGACATCGGCACCATCAAAAGTCGCGTCAATCGGGCAAGAGGCATGCTGCGCTCTACCCTACCCTAAGGGAATATAGGCGCACGCCGGTTTTATATGTATATACCTATTGAATATTGACAGAAATATCGAAATAATATCACGTAAATTCGATGTAGTTCTCATATATGCTCAATAAATAAATTTTTATCGTATTATTTCCAGGAACATCGACGCCCTCTGGTGTGTTCATCAGGTTCATCCGTCCACGTTGCCCCAACATATGGAGGTCGCATCATGGCGCGCGAGACAAGACCGACACCCCAAACCAACCCGGAGGAAGGGCAGAAAGCCAGTGACACGTCGCGGGGCGGCAAGGAAGCAGCCGAACAGCCAGCGGAAAGCTCCGGGCGTACAGAAGATGGCTATCAGATTCTCGTACAACATCATGAAGAATTGCGGAAACTGTCCGCAAAAATCATGAAATCCACGCAGAAAGACGATGTCCCGGACAATCTGGAAGCGCTTTCGCGAGCCTGGCGGCGCCATGTCGCCCTGCACGAGGCGCTTTTTGACGCCGTGAGATCGACGGCCAGACCCGCAGACGACAAGCCGGCGAACGACAGGGATGGCGTCAATGGCGACGATATCATCGCAGCCGCCATCGAAACCGACCTGGTTTCGATCCTGCTCGCCGAAGAAGATGACGAAACGGCCGCGGCCCGTCTGAAACTCGCCACGCGGCTGATCACGGACATGACCGGACACGAGGAAAAGGCCGAAAGCGGCCTCCTCGCCAGAATCAGGGCGGCCGGCGTCGAGCCCGCTGCCCTGGCCAGGCGTATCGGCGCCTGTCTCGAGGCGCGTCCTGAGCAGGGGCGCGCAGACGAACCACACCTTCTCTGCCTCAATCTGGATATGGAGGAAAAAATGGCCAGGATGAGAAACATGCCCGAGCGCGACGACCAGGGCCGTTTCATCAGCGATGATGAACCTCGTGGCGGTGATCGCGGTCGCAGCCAGGCCTACCGCCGTCGCGACGACGATGATGACCGCCGTTATTCGGCGCGCCATCGCGGCCATGGCGGCTGGTTCGGCGACCCGGAGGGGCACTCCGAGGCTTCACGTCGCGGCTGGGATGAGCGGCGCGACGATCGCGGCCCCAGCCGCGCCTCCAGTCGCCATGATGATGACGACCGCCGTTATTCCGCCCGCGGTCGTGATGATGACTACGCCCGTGACCGGGGCCAGGGCGGCTGGTTCGGCGACCCGGAAGGTCACTCGGAAGCCTCCCGCCGTGGCTGGGACCACCGTCGCGATGACGACGACAACGGACGTGGCCGTGGGCGTTCCTACAGCCGTTACGATGACGACGATCGTCGTTATTCGTCTCGCGGAAGGGATGATGACTATTCCCGCGACCGCGGTCAGGGCGGCTGGTTTGGCGACCCGGAGGGGCACTCCGAGGCGTCACGCCGGGGCTGGGAACATCGCCGCGATGATGACGACGATGACCGGCGGGGGCGCAGTCGTTCGTCAAGCCGTTACGATGACGACGACCGCCGCTATTCAGCGCGCGACCGGGATGACGACCGCGGGCGTGGTCACGGCGGCTGGTTCGGCGACCCCGAAGGCCACTCGGAAGCATCCCGCCGTGGCTGGGACCACCGCCGGTGATCGGGCCGCACATGTCACGGGCAAACGGAGGGGGCATTCCCCTCCGTTTCACGTTCCGGCGACGCCGCCGTCCCAACGGACGCAGGTAACTGCGTCAGAAGACGCCGGCCCGGGAGAGCCGCCACAGGAGCACCACGACGATGGCGCCAAGGCCCGCGGAGACGCCCTGCCAGAACCTGACCGGGCGCCGCCGGATCAGCGGCGACCGGGCGGCGCCGGGCAAATCCGGGTTTGGCCGCCGCAGGTCGTGAAGGAATTCATCCGCGTCCTGATACCGTCGCCACGGATTGGGATGCGTCGCCTTGCGGATCGCCAGATCAAACCATGGCGGCGCGTCCGGCCGCGCCTCCGTGGCCGGGATATAGACAAGCCGGGCCTGCTGCAGGCGGGTGCGGGTTTTCGCAACGCTTGCGCCATACGGCAGCCGCCCGGTCAGCATCTGGTAGACGATGACGCCCAGGGAAAAGACATCAGCCCTGCCGTCGCCCTGCTCGCCAAGAAAATATTCCGGCGCCGTGTACTGGACCGTGCCGGGAATCTGCTCCCATGCCGCCGGAACTGCCTCGGCGACGCCCGCGACCCGTGTGGCCCCGAAATCAATCAGTTTCACCACGCCAAAGCGGTCGATCATGATATTTTGCGGCCGCAGGTCCTGATGCACCATTTCGGCGCGGTGGAACGCGCGCAGCCCCACGGCGATCTGCGCCGCGATATCGCGGATGGTTGCAAGATCGGGCCCGGGGTGATCCACCATCCACTGGGCGAGGGTTTGACCGTCCACATATTCCGTCACCACATAAACGCCGCTACGCCGGCGGCGTGGCGAAGCCTTCAGGACGTGCGGGCTTTTCAACCGCCGCGCGATCCATTCCTCCATCATCAGCCGTCTCAGGGCCGCCGCATCGCTGCGCATCTCCGTCGCCGCCGTCTTGACGGCGACCCGCGCGCCCGTGTCGGGATCAGTGGCGAGAAAAACATGGCTGCGATGGCTTGCGTGCAGCGCGCGTATGATCCGGTAGCCATCGAGCAGCGCGCCGGGTTCTGGCGGGGCGGCGGGCTCCAGGGAAGCGTCCGCGAGCCAGTCATCGGCGTCGCTGTCCGGCAGGCCATCAATGCGGATGATCTGCACAGTCAGATTATCGGCGCTGCCCGCAGCGAGCGCGGAGCCGACGAGCTCACGGGCCGCCGCATCCAGATCGTCGGGAAGAGCGGCGAGCGCGGCGGCGATGTCCCCATCCGTTACATGGTCATGCACGCCATCGCTGGACAGGACAAACACGTCGCCCACGTGCAGCTCGGTGACAGTGTAGTCGATCTCGACGTCAGGGCGGGCGCCAAGGGCCCGGGCCAGATAGCTTTGCCGCGACGAAACGACGAGCCGGTGCGCTTCGGTCAGCGGCTCCAGCGATTTGCCATGCAGGCGGCCGATACGGCAGTCACCCACATGAAAAATGTGCGCCTGGCGCCCTTTCAGCACCATTGCGGAGAACGAGCAAACATGGCCCCGGTCGGCGTCGCCCACATCGGCGTGTCGACGGGTTTCGGCGTGGAGCCACGCATTGGTCGCTGTGATGACGCGCCGGGCCGAGGTTTTGACCGTCCAGGCGTCGGACGTGCAGTAGTAGTCGGTCAGAAAACTGCGGATTGCCGCTTCAGCCGCGACGCCGCCAACCGGGCTGCTGCTGACGCCGTCGGCAATGGCGATGGCCACGCCCTTCATCGCCAGGGCGGCGCCGTCAGGAATGAGCGCGCCATGGAAATCCTGATTGATTTCCTTCCGGCCCCTGTCCGAGTGCTGGCCAATCGATATCGCAAGGGACATGGGCGCTCCCATGGGTCTTCCCGCCCGATCGGCGGGAAGATTACGGCTTGCGGAAAGCTGTTTATTCAGCGGGCATGGCGCCCGGGCGGAGATTCATCCGGGGCGCGCGCTTCGCGCCAGTGCGCACGTGCGTTGTATAAAGCGTGAGCCCGACGAAGGTCAGCCCTCCGACAAGATTGCCCAGCACGGTCGGGATTTCATTCCAGATGAGGTAATCCATGACGGAGAAATGGCCGCCGAGCAGAAGCCCTGACGGAAACAGGAACATGTTCACGACGGAATGCTCAAACCCCATGTAGAAAAACAGCATGATCGGCATCCACATGGCGATGACCTTGCCGGAAACCGACGTCGACATCATGGCGCCGACAACGCCCGTCGCCACCATCCAGTTGCAGAGCACGCCGCGAATGAACAACGTCAGCATGCCGGCGGCGCCGTGGGCTGCATAGCCCACGGTCCGTCCCTCGCCAATGACGCCGATCTTCTGGCCCACGGCGTCGGGCGCCTGGGTGAAGCCATAGGTGAATATCACCGCCATCATCAGCGCCACGGTAAGCGCGCCGGCGAAATTGCCGAGGAAAACCAGTCCCCAGTTCCGCAATACGCCGCCCCAGGTCACGCCAGGTCGCCGGTCGATGAGGGCGAGCGGCGACAGCATGAGCACGCCGGTGAGCAGATCGAACCCCATCAGATAGAGCAGGCAGAAGCCAACGGGAAACAGGATGGCGCCGGCGAGCGGCTGACCGGTATGCACATTGATGGTGACAGCGAAGGCGGCGGCCAGCGACAGAATGGCGCCTGCCATGAAGGCGCGGATCACCGTGTCGCGCGTCGACATGAAAATCTTGGATTCGCCAGCATCCACCATCTTGGCGACGTATTCATTCGGGGGCAGGTACGACATGGTGCGTCCTTTTCGGGGGACCGGCCGGCTTCGCGCGGCCGTCATTCGTCTGTCGGCTGTTCAGGCCGCGTAGCGTTGCAGGGCCGAGGCGGCGAGCAGGAGCCGCCCTCCTTCGACCCGCACGGGAATCTTCCCGGCGCAGCCATGATCGGCGCCCAGGGCCTGGCCGGTTTCCAGGCTGATGACCCAGTTATGGAGGGGGCAGGTTACGGCGTGGCCGTGCACCATGCCCTCCGACAGCGGGCCGCCCTTGTGCGGGCAGCGGTCGCGCAGGGCGAAGACGGCTCCATCCGCCGTGCGGAACACCGCGATGTCGCCCGCCGGGGCTGCGACAACCCGGGAGCCCTGGACCGGAATATCGGTGACCAGACCCACATCAATCCATTCGGTCATTCCGCTGCCTCCAGCAGTTTCAGATTGGCCATCGGGGTGAACTCATGCGCGTCGCGCCCCTCGACCCGCTCCGCCCAGGGGTCGACCTGCGCCCTGCGTTGCGAGATGACGAAGCGTTCGAAGAGCGCCCTGCGCCTGTCGGCGTCATCGACGACGGCCGCGCGGATAACGTCGACGCCGGTCCGGTCGGCCCATTTGTACATGCGCTCCAGGTAGCGCCCCTGCTCGCGATACAGCTGGGTGAGCGCGGCGATGACCTCGATGCATTCATCCTCGGTCGCCGTGCGGGTCAGCAGTTGCGTGCCCCTGATATGCAGGCCGGCGGCGCCAGCGAAGTGGATCTCGAAACCGGAGTCGACGCAGATCACCCCCACGTCCTTGCAGGTCGCTTCGGCGCAGTTGCGCGGACAGCCGGAGACGCCCATCTTCACCTTCGCCGGCGTCCACGAACCCCACATGAACTTTTCGATCCGCACGCCAAGACCGGTCGAATCCTGGGTGCCAAAGCGACACCAGTCGGAGCCGACGCAGGTTTTCACCGTGCGCAGGCCCTTGGCGTAGGCGTGGCCGGAAACCATGCCGGCCCGGTTGAGATCGGCCCAGACCGCCGGCAGGTCTTCCTTGCGCACGCCGAGAAGATCAATGCGTTGCCCGCCCGTCACCTTCACTGTCGGAATGTTGTAGCGCTCCGCCACGTCGGCGATGGCCCGCAGCTCGCGCGGGCTGGTGAGGCCGCCCCACATGCGCGGCACGACCGAATAGGAGCCATCCTTCTGGATATTGGCGTGAACGCGCTCGTTGACGTAACGGGAGCGGGCGTCGTCCACGTATTCCTCAGGCCAGTCACACAGCAGATAATAATTGAGCGCGGGGCGGCATCGGGCGCAGCCGCCGGATGTCTTCCAGCCGAGTTCCTGCATCACCGCCGGAATCGACTTCAGCTCTCCAGCCCGGATCAGCTGGCGCACGTCATCGTGGCCGAGATCGGTGCAGCCACACATGGGCTCCACGGTGGCGGGGGCGAACGCTGCCCCGAGCGTCAGCGACATCAGTTGCTCGACAAGACCGGTGCAGGCTCCGCAGGAGGCGGAGGCCTTGGTGTGGGCCCGCACTTCCGCCAGGGAGGTCAGCCCCTCCCCGCTGATCGTCCGGACGATCTTCCCCTTGCAGACGCCATTACAGCCACAAATCTCCGCATCGTCCGGCAGGGCCGCCACGGCCGCCGCCGGGTCCTGCGAAGCGCCGGCCGCGAACGACTGGCCATGGATCAGCGTGTCGCGCATCTGCGACACGTCGGTTCCCCGGCGCAACAGATCAAAGAACCACGAACCGTCAGCCGTGTCGCCGTAGAGCACCACGCCGGCCACCCGGTCCTCCTTCAGCACGACGCGCTTGTAGACGCCGCGGGCCACATCGCGCAGCACCACCTCCTGACGGTCGTCGCCCTCGCCGAAATCGCCGGCGGAGAACAGATTGACGCCCGTGACCTTGAGGCGCGTCGCCGTGAGCGCGCCGGCGAACGACGCCGTTGCGTCACCGCCGAGGCGCGCCGCCGCGACCTTCGCCATGTCATAGAGGGGCGCAACAAGGCCGTAGCAGACGCCGCCATGTTCAACGCACTCACCGACCGAGAAAATATCGGGATCGCTGGTGCGCATGTCGTCGCCAACCAGCACGCCCCGATTGACCGCGAGGCCAGCCGCGCGCGCCAGCCCGGCGTTCGGCCGGATGCCGATCGCCATCACCACCAGATCCGCCGGCAGTTCCTCGCCATCATCCAGCCGGACGCCTGTGACGCGCGTATCGCCAAGGATGGCGTGGGTGTTGGCCCGGAGCCGGATGCTCACGCCCCGCTGCTCCATGGCCCGCTGCAGCAGGTAGCCCGCCGAGGCGTCGAGCTGGCGCTCCATCAGGGTTGGCATGAGGTGGAGAACGGTGACGTCCATGCCGCGGGCAGCCAGGCCGGCCGCCGCTTCAAGACCAAGCAGACCGCCGCCGATGACCACGGCCCGCCCGCCCCTGCGCGCCGCCGCCAGCATGGCGTCCACATCGTCGAGGTCGCGGAAGCTCACCACGCCTGGCAAGTCCGCGCCCGGGACCGGCAGGACAAAAGGCGAAGATCCGGTCGCCAGCAACAGGGCGTCGTAATCCGTGACGGAGCCATCCGCGCCGACAACCTGCTTTGCTTCACGATCAATGTGCGTGACGGCGACGCCGCGCCGCAGGTCGATGCGATTGGCCGCATACCAGGCGTCGTCATGGATCAGGATGTCTTCATAGACCTTTTCGCCAGCCAATACTGGCGAGAGCATGATGCGGTTATAGTTGACGCGCGGCTCCGCCCCAAAAACCGTCACTGAATACGCATCCGGATCACGCGCCAGCAGCTCATCCAGCACGCGGCCGGCTGCCATGCCATTGCCGATCACAACAAGCTTTCGGGGCATCCCTGGCCTCCCTTCCGCGCAGATGCGTGATCTGGCGAATATTCGACATAAGAAATCTGGCGCAGCGCAATAACCTGCCCATCCACGGTCAATGAACCATGGTTATTCGCACGACGCCGTTGTCGTTTTACGATGTCAGTTGACTGTTGCGCCTCGCCGGATCTGCGGCGACGACCTGGAACCCGATGACGCCATTGTCATGGGCCCGTGGTGTACTTGACGATATGAAAACTATGGATTGCGCTCAAGGAGATAGTCTGGGCGCCGTGAGCAACATCTCAGCAGCATGGCGCCCGAATTCAGGGCAAGAGCCGGCGCTCACTGCCGTCAGGTCATGGCGCTGCAACGGGCATGCAGATTGCGTTTCCGCTGGAAAATATCGGCCAGCCGTGGCGCGGCGGCCGATGTTGCGCGGGAAAAACGCCTGACGAAATGGGCGCATCCGCCGGCCTCAGCGGGCAATAAAACCTGCGCGGCGCGCCAGTACAGGCACGAAGTTCATATCGGGCTGCTCATGCCCGATAACCTCTCGAATGGCGGCTGGAACGGATCGACATTCATCGCAGCCAGACCATTATGGCAGCGAGGTGCACGAAGCCCGCGAAATTGATGACCCTGCGGTCATAGCGCGCCAACTGGCGGAGTACTGTCAATTTGCGGCGGCAGTAACAGAGCCGGATATGTTCAATCGTAAAGGTAGTGACGCGCCCACTGCGACCTGGGAATTTCCGCCCCCGCCGTATAGGTCAGCATATGAACATCCATATGCTTTGGACCCGTCTGGCATTCGAATTTCAGGTGATACCACTTGCCGCGACTGCGAAACGCCGCGCCATTGGCGACGATCTTGTTGTTTTTTTCCTGAATGACCTGCCTGAACGTGTATGACACCACCTTGTCGACGGCCAGTCCCCGCTGCTCGCGATTAAGCCTCAGGGCGACTTCCGTGTCGCAAACTTCTTCAAGGCGGGTATCAGGCTCAAGCCGCTCGAACTGGGGCCGCAGGCTGGTTTCATATGCATGCGCATGACCGTATTGCAGCGCAAGGCCAAGGCTGGCCATCGAGATGAGAACCCGGGGGGACAGAACGCTTCGCATCATCATTCAGGGAGGTTCAGCACGGGGGACGGCGGACTGTCAACTTTCTGTTACAATGGGTAACAGTTTCAGCGCCGTCAACGGTGGAAAGGCGGGCCGCAACCGGCGCTGGCCCTCACGTTCGCCGCCTGATCCAGGCGTCGCGCCCCTGCATCAGGTGACCCCCCAGGCGGTCGCATGCGAACGACCGCCTGCCCCGCAGCCGGTCACGGGTGGAACACCTTCAGCTGCGCCGCGTTGACCCCCTGCATACGCGCGGGCAACGCGCCGCGGCCCGCGCCCGCATTTTTTCACGGCAGGCGATTCCCGAAGCGGCGCAGACAGGGATTTGGCAATGGCGCCCAGGGCGAACTGGAAAGGGGTGCTGAAGATCGCTGAGGTCAGTTGCCCGGTGGCGCTGTTCACCGCCGCTTCGACATCGGAGCGCATCGCTTTTCACACCATAAACCGGGCCACGGGCCACCGCGTGCACCGCCAGTTCGTCGATGGCGTCACCGGCCGGCCGGTGGAGCGTGACGACCAGGTCAAGGGCTATGAGCTCTCCCAGGGGGATTACGTCGTGCTGACGCCGGATGAAGTCGCCAGCGCCACGCCGGCCAGCGACAAGACCATCAGCGTTTCGGCATTCGTCCCCTGCGCTGACATCGACGACGTTTACTTCGACAGGCCATATTACCTGGCGCCTTCCGATCGCGTCGCCCAGGAGCCCTATGGCCTGGTCCGCGACGGCCTGCGCGAGACGAAAACCGCGGCCATTGGCCAGGCCGTGCTGTTCCGCCGCGTGCGCACCCTGCTGATCCGCGCCGCCGGCGACGGCCTCATCGCGACGACGCTGAATTTCGATTACGAAGTGCGCCCGGCGGCGTCGGCCTTCAGCGATATTCCGGACCTGACGATCAAGGACGAGATGCTGGAGCTCGCCGCGCATATCATCCGCATGAAAACCGGAACGTTTGACCCGGCCACGTTCGAGGACCGCTACGAGGCGGCGTTGGCTGACCTGGTGAAGGCGAAGCTGGAGGGCCGCAAGATCGCGGCGCGCAAGCCGCCGGCGCCAACGAAGGTGGTCGATCTGATGGCCGCCCTGCGCGAGAGCGCGGCGGCCATGGGCGCGCCCCCGCCGTCCGCAAGAGCCGCCGGCAAAGCCAGATCCGGCGCGAAATCCGCCGCGCGGACAGCGGCCTCGCGCAGAAAGGCTGGCTAGATGGCGCTCGAAACCTACCGGCAAAAGCGGGACTTCAGCCGCACAAGTGAGCCGCGCGGCCGCAAGGCGCAGAAACATGGCGCACATTTCGTCATCCAGAAACATGACGCCACCCGTCTGCATTATGACTTCCGCCTGGAGATGGACGGCGTGCTGAAAAGCTGGGCCGTCACCAGGGGACCCAGTCTGGTGGCGGGTGAAAAACGCCTCGCCGTGCATGTGGAGGATCACCCGCTTGAATATGGCGATTTCGAAGGCACGATCCCGAAAGGCGAGTATGGCGGCGGCGCGGTGATCGTCTGGGATCGCGGCGACTGGAAGCCCATTGGCGACGCCCACAAGGGCTACGCCAAAGGGCATCTGGATTTCGAGCTGGACGGCGAAAAGCTGCATGGACGCTGGCATCTGGTGCGGATGCGGGGCAAGCCCGGCGAGAAGCGCGAAAACTGGCTGCTGATCAAGGGTGACGATGAATGGGCGCGGCCCGGGGACGCCAATGACATTCTGGACGAAGCGCCAGCCTCGGTGAAAACCGGGCGGGACATCGCCGAGGTCGCCGGTGAAGCGCCGGGCTGGTCGTCCCGAACCGGCCGCATCGACAGGAGCCGTGACAAGGAGGGTCAGCCAAAAGCCGGGACCGCCGTCAAACCGGCTGCGAACAGCGCGGCGGACGGCCCTGCGGCGCTCAGGAGCGCGCTCAAAGGCGCCCGCAAGGCTGCGATGCCTGACTTTCTGGAGCCGACGCTGGCGACGCTGGCCGCCGCGCCGCCTACAGGCAAGCAATGGCTGCACGAAATCAAATTCGATGGCTACCGGCTGCAAACCCATATCAAAGAAGGGAAAATCCGTCTGCTGACGCGGGGCGGCCTCGACTGGACCGCAAGGTTCGGCGACCACATTCCCCAGGCCCTCGCGGACCTGCCCGTCGACACGGCGATCATCGACGGCGAACTGGTGGTGGAAAACGGGGCCGGCGCCTCGGATTTCTCCGCGTTGCAGGCCGACCTCAGCGATGGCCGTTCGGACCGCTTCGTCTATTACGTTTTCGATTTGCTCTACCTCGACGGCCATGATCTCACCCGCGTTCCGCTCATCCAGCGCAAGCAGCGCCTGGAACAGCTGGTGAACGCGGCGGACGGCGCCATCCGCTACAGCGGCCATTTCGATGAAAGCGGCGCGCTGGTGCTGCGGCACGCCTGCCGCCTCAGCCTCGAAGGGGTTGTCTCCAAGCAGCGCGACGCCCCCTGGCGCGGCGGGCGCGGGCGAACCTGGATCAAATCGAAATGCTCGGCGCGGCAGGAGTTCGTCATCGGCGGCTACACCCCCTCCTCCGTCTCACGCCGGGCCATCGGCTCGCTGGTTCTTGGCGTCTATGACGGCGACGCGCTCCACCATGTCGGCCGGGTGGGCACTGGCTTCAGCGCCGCCATGGCTGAACAGCTGTTCAGCCGGTTGCAGGCGCTGCGCGCGGACAAGAGGCCGTTTGACGCCCCGCTCACCGCGACGGAGCGCCGGCAGGTGACCTTTGTCCGGCCGGAACTGGCGGCGGAAGTCGAATTCCGCGCCTGGACGGCGGATGGCCATCTGCGCCACGCCGCCTTCCGGGGCTTGCGCGAGGACAAGGCGGCCCGCGACATCGTGCGGGAAACGCCGGAAGGCGGGCGCAAGGCCTCGGGCAGATCCCTGGGCGCGGGCGGCAAGAACGCAGCGGCCAAGAACGCCGTGAGCCAGAATGCCGGCGCCAGGGAGCCGCCGCCCCAGCGCCGCGTCGTCCGCCTCACCCACCCGGACCGTCTGTACTGGCCTGAAGAAGGCGTCACCAAGGAAGGTCTGGCCGATTATTACGTCGAGGTCTGGCGGCATATGGCGCCGCTCGTGGTGGGGCGGCCGCTGGCGCTGTTGCGATGCCCCAACGGGATTACCGGCGAGAAATTCTTCCAGAAACACGCGTGGAAGGGGCTCAACCCCAAGGTCGCCCTGATTCACGATCCGCAGGACAGCGGCGGCGCGCCGCTGATCAGCATCAACGATCTGGACGGACTGATGGGCCTGGTGCAATCGGCCGCCCTGGAGATCCATCCATGGGGCTCCACGGTTGCGGATTGGGAGCGGCCGGACATGATCGTCATGGATCTCGATCCGGGCGAAGGCGTCGCCTGGCAGGCGGTGATCGACGCCGCCCAGGAGGTGCGACAGCGCCTGCGCGACGCGGGGCTCTCGCCCTTCGTCAAAACCTCCGGCGGCAAGGGCCTGCATGTCGCCGCGCCGTTGCAACCGGCGGCGGAGTGGCCGGCGGTGAAAGCCTTCACCAGGGCCCTCGCCGAAGCCATGGCCGCCGACAGCCCGGACCTCTACGTCGCCACCATCACCAAATCGAAACGGCGCGGCAAAATCCTGATCGACTATTTGCGCAACCAGCGCGGCGCCACGGCGGTCGCGGCCTGGTCAACGCGCGCCCGGCCCGGCGCGGCGGTCTCGGCGCCGCTGGCGTGGGACGAACTGAGCCCGGAAATCGGGCCGGCCTACTTCACCGTCACCAACATTCCGGCCCGGCTGGCGGCGCTCGTCAGCGATCCCTGGGCGGATTTCCGCGCCGCCGCCGCGCCATTGGAAATGAAAGGCCGGGCCAGCGGGCCCCGGGCAAAAGCGAAGCGGGGCTGAAGCCAGGCGGGCTGCCGTTTCGCGCCCCAGACATCATGGCGCGCGACTGACCGGCAAGCGACAGCCCTCCAGGCTGCATTTGCCCTGCGCGCGGCCGGGAGGCGCGCTATTTACGGGATTTCTTCCGTGAGGCGCTCTCGGAGGCGATGCTGCGTCGCAGCGCATCCATGATGCTGACGACGTTGGACGCCGGCTCTTCCGCCGGCTCGCGCGTCCTGGCGGGCCGCTTGCGGCCTTTCTTGCGCGTTTCGATCAGATCGAGCAGCCGCTCCTGCACCGGGTCGTGAACCATGTCCGGGTCCCAGGGCCGGGTGCGCTCGTCGATCAGCCGTCGCACCAGCTTCATCAGCTCCGGGTCAGGCCGGTCCTCATCCAGACCGGCGAAGTAGTCGTCGGCGTCGCGCACCTCGTCGCCATAGCGCAAGGTCCACAGCACGATGCCCTGGTCACGCGGCTCCAGCATCACCGCCCGCTCGCGGCGATAGAGCACAAGGCGTGAAACGCCGACCATCCCCGTCGCGCGCATCGCTTCCCGGATCACCGAGAAAGCCTCCTCGCCAACCGCGTCATCAGGCAGCAGATAGTGCGGGCGGTCGTACCAGAGCCAGCCAATGCTGTCGGCGGGCACGAAGGCGTCCACGTCGATGGTGTGGGTGCTTTCCAGCGCGACGGCGTCCAGCTCGTCATCCTCAATCAGGACATGGTCGTCTTCTCCGCGGGGGTAGCCGCGCGCCTCGTCCTCCGGGTCGACAGGTTTGCCGGTGACAGCGTCCACATAGCGGCTGACAAGGCGGTTGCCGGTGCGGGCGTTGAGGGTGTGAAACCGCACCTTCTCGCGATCGCTGGTCGCCGGCGTCATCGCCACGCGGCAGGTAACGAGCGAGAGCTTCAGATATCCCTTCCAGAACGCGCGCTGGGCCATGCTGCGCTCCCCCGGCCGATGGCGGCTAGTGCGACCGCGCCTCCTCCGGCGGCCGGTCGGCGAGGCCGGTGACGCCGCTGGCGCTGGCGCAATGGGCGCAGCAGTAAATCACGTCGCCCTGTTCAACGCCGTGGCCGATCACCCGGCAGTCACAATGGGCGCAAACCGGCGCGAGTTTGGCGATTGCGCATTCAAAGCAATCGAAATTGTAATCGCGGCCACTCATCGAGACCCGGAAGGTTTTGTCGTAATGGTTGCCGCACTGGTCGCACGTCATCATGGCGGTCCGCCTCCTTCATCGTGCTGATTTCTTCAGATATCAACACGACGGCGGCGCAACTGTTCCCGAGCGGGCGCTCGTTACCGACGCGGCGCGGCGCTGTTTTCCGCCACATGCTCCCGCCGGACGCCCAGGCCCAGCAGCCACGCCGGCAAGGCCTGGAGCGGCGGAACGATCTGCAGGAGGCGAACGATCGCCGGCGCACGCGGCGCCTTCTCGCGCATGGCCACGCCGATGACGTTGCGATGGATGACCCGCTGTATGGCCTGGATCATCCTCACCGGGAACATCCGCCGCTTCTGCACGCGATGCAGCAGCGGATCGGGATCGGCGCCGCGCGCGAGCGGCCCGGCAAGAATATTCGCTGCGGCCACCGCGTCCTGAATGGCGAGATTGACGCCGACGCCGCCGACCGGAGACATGGCGTGGGCGGCGTCGCCAATGACAAGCAGGCCCGGCCGGCTCCACCGGCTCAAACGGTCAAGAGAGACGGTGAGAAGCTTCACGTCATCCCAGACGGTAATGGCGTCGATGTGCCCGGCAAGGGCCGGCGCCGTCGCCGCGACCTCAACCCGGAAGCGCTCCAGACCTTCAGCCCGCACCCGGTCCGCGGCCCCTTTTTCAATGACGCGCGCGCACTGGAAATAGTCGCCGCGATCGATGGCGACGATCATCTCGCCCCGGTCGATGTAGCCTTGCGTGCGATTGTCGGGGGTTCGCGGCTTGGGAACGCGAAACCACAGCACGTCGATCGGCGCTCCCAGATCCTCCAGAGGCAGCCGGGCGGCCGCGCGGAGAACGGAGTTACGACCATCGGCGGCAATGACCAGGGCGCCTTCCAGCATCTCGCCGGAAGCCAGCCGGACGCCTTCGACCCGATGCTGTCCCTCAATCAGCCCAACCGCTTCCGCTTCCATGCGCAGGGAGAAGGCGGGAAGTCGCCGCGCCTCCCCGGCGACGAAATCCAGAAAATGCCATTGCGGCATCATGGCCAGGAAGCGCGCGGGACCCGGGAGCCAGCTGAAATCAGCGATCCCGTATTCGTGGCCGCCGATAACCGCGCCAATACGCTCCACCTTGTCATGTTCGCGCGCAAGAAGCGCGTCCAGAAGGCCAAGTTCGCTGAAGATGTCCAACGTCGAGGGATGAACGGTGTCGCCCCGGAAGTCCCGGAGGAAATCCCGGTGCTTTTCCAGAACGACGGTCGGCGCGCCGGCGCGCGCGAACAGCAGCCCCGCCATCATCCCGGCCGGACCGCCTCCAACGACAATGACAGGACGGTTGTCGCGAACCACCATGGCGCCATTTTAGACGTCACGCGCCGGCGCGACAAATGGCGGATCATTGCCACACGCCGCACGGATCGCGCATGCGGCTGCACGGAAAAGCCGCATAAGGGCTTTGGCCAGCCGTTACAGCGTCTCGCCCGGCTGCTGCGCCCCCGTTACCCGGGAAAACGTTCAGGAGCTGGCGGTCGCCAGTTACATCCCGCAACGCCATCTCTGATGGGCATCAGGGATCGCCCATAATTTAAGCAAATAGCCTGATATTTACGCAGCGTTCGCTCGGGGCAATTTGAACACATATCGGGTTTGCTGCATTCCGGCCGGTTCCCGCCGCGCAACTTCACACGTATTTGAAGAATTGCGCCACATTTTCCCAAAAAAAGCGATAGCCGCCCGTTGCGTCAGGATATTATTCCGCACCATCCAGATGGCTGATGTGGCCTCCTCCAGATGGGGTATTCGCCACGGGTTGGGGGGAACATGGCGAAGTCTCATACTGCCGCTCTGCTCGGGTCGACGGCTATTGCCAGCTTGATGCTGGCGACCAGTCCGGCCGCCAGCACTGACTTTTTCTTTACGGGCTACGCTGGCAGTTCCTGGTCCAACCCCAACAACTGGGTGACCCCCCGGGCCTGCCAGTGAGCGGAGCGGGGAACTATCTTACCTTCGGGGATGGCCCTCTGTCGCATTTCCGCCTTTTTCGCCGGAGCGGTGAGCCTTGAGCAGGGCGCGGCGCTGATTATCGGCCAGAACATTGGCACGGCGACCAGTTCGGCCCTCGCCGCCATCGGCGCCAGCGTCACCGCCAAACGCCTGGCCCTCGCTTATGTGCTGTTCAAACTGATCGCCGCGCTCATCGCCATCATCGCGTTTCCGCTGACCACGCGGTTGATGCAGGGCCTGTCATCGACGCTCGACGGCACAACCCTGCTCGCCGCCTATCACACCGCCTATAACGTCATCGGCGTCGCCGTGCTGTTGCCCGCCGCCCGGTGGTTCGCCAGCGCCGTCACCCGGATGCTGCCGTCGCGGGAAACGCCGCTGGAGCGCGCGCTTGACCCAAGCGCCCTCGCCAGCCCGGTGATCGCCATCGAAACGGCGCGACGGGTTGTGGCGGATGTGTTGAAGACCACGGCCGTTTCAGCTTCCGCCGCCCTCGCCGGCCACCGGGACGCGCCAGACGCCGCGACCGCCGCGGCCACTCTGGATGAGGTGCGGCGGTTTCTCTCCAGCCTGAAGGAGCCGCCAGAAACCGGAGAGGAGCGCTTCCGCCTGACCAGTACGCTGCACGCCCTGGACCACGCCGCGCGCCTGGCCGGAGCCGTCGCGGCGGGCGCCTTGCGCGGCGTCGCCGCGCCTGGCTCACCCGAAAGCGACGCCGCCGCGCTTTGCGAGATAACCTTGCGCAATGCGCAATTCATTGCCGATGCGATTACTGCCGAAAGCGCGCTCAGCGCCCAGGCTGCGCCCATCCGCTGGGGGCTGTCGGCGGCGGAAGACACGGCGCTGGCTGAAATGGCCGCGGCCGCCAGAAAGCTCCAGGCCATGCAGCGCGCGGGCCGCGCCAGCGTGCTGGCCGCCGTGGCGCCAGGCGCCCTCACCGCATCGGAGGCGTTCGCGCGGATCGAAACCATGCGCCAGCTGGACCAGATCGCCAGCCATGCGTGGCGCACATCGGCCCATTTGTTGGGCCAGGGCGGGCCAGCCGTCATCGACAGCAACGCCTGACAGGAAAGCCTGACCCCGCAGGTTCCGCCGGTACCAGCGCCCCGGAGGCGTGGCGGCGGGGGGCGATTGTCAATCGGCGCGCCTGGCGGCAATGTTGGCCGCCAGGATGTTCAGCGCGGGTCCGCCGGAGTGATTCACCTGAGTGATTCACGTTGGGTGGTTCCTGGTCCGCCGATGCGACATGGAAGCTTCGACATGATCATGGACCCAGACATCACCGCCGCCGGCGCGGCGGGCGCGGAAGGCCTGGCTGACGCCCGGCCAGGGTTGCTCCACCGCCGGGCGTTTCTGTTCGGCTCCGCCGCCGGTCTTGGCGCGCTTGGTCTGGCTGGCTGCGCGACATCCGATCACATGAGCCATGCCGAGGCCGCCAGGGTTTACGGGGCTGTGCCCCAGGAAAAGTTCCCGATCCCGGCTGTCGACGTCAGCAAGGTCGACCCGAAATATTATCGCCGCACCGTGCGCTATGAGACAAAAGAAGCGCCGGGCACGATCATCGTCGACCCCGGTTCTTATTATGTCTACCGCGTCGAAGACGATGGAACCGCCACCCGTTATGGCGCCAACGTCGGCCGCGACGGGTTTCGCTGGAGCGGCGACGCCTATGTCGGCCGCAAGGCTGAATGGGCGACCTGGACACCGCCCAAAGAAATGATCAGACGGCAGCCGGAAGCGGCCAAATACGCACGCGGCATGCCGGGCGGCCTCGATAATCCGCTCGGGGCCCGCACGCTTTATCTTTATCAGAATGGCGCCTACACGCTCTATACGATCTACGCCAGCAGCGACCCTGAATCGATCGGCACAGGCGTCACCAGCGGCTGCGTCGGCCTCCTCAGCCAGGACATGATCCACCTTTACGCCCGCACGCCGGTCAAGACGAAGGTCGTCGTCCTGCCGGCCTGACCGCGAGATGTGGCCCTGTCCGCCTGCCGTTTCGCTGGAACACTTTCCGCAGGGCCAAATCGCAGAAAGCGCCCGCCTCCCGAATGGAGCCCGCTTCACGAAAAAGCGGGCTCCACTTTCCGTGAAAAATGCTCTAGCGGCATACCCGGACGTGCCGGAAAACCGGCCGGCCGAAGCGGTCGCGCACCGGGTGACCGAACCGGTTCCGCACAACCACGCGCCGCGTGGTGCAATGACGCCTGACGTGATGGGGGTGACGATGCCTGACGTGCGGATGCGCGTGATGCGGCGGGCGCGGCCTGGCCTGCGGCGGGCGATGCTGGGCCAGTTCGATATCTGAAATTGCGGTCAGGGGCGCGGGAGCCAGCGGCGCGGCGCCAGCGCTGAAGGCAATGCACGATCCGCACAGGATTCCCGCAACGGTCAAGGCCAGGCGTTTCATCATCATCCTCCATTGCATCTGATGCCAGAACCCCCAGCCTAAAGCATTTCCGGGAAAAGTGTACTCCACTTTCCGTGGAGAAGGTGCGCCGGACCGAAGAGCTGACGAGCTACCGGCAGGCCAGCTTTGCCCAATGGCATCCAGAAGCAATATTCAAGCGATATTTCTCCGGAACACGAATGGAGCATTGCCTGCCACATCAAATGGTCGCGTGGCTTCACTTTGCGCGCCCGCTTTTCCAGAGAAATCCCCAACGTCAGGTTGCGCCAATGCGTGGGGAAAATCTGTAGTCTGGGCAGGTTGGGCGACCGGAACTCCACAGTTACGCCGGTGCATTGCGGACGCCATTCCGCCGCAACAGCGCCCGGTCACGCATGCCCGGCGATGACAGCGAGAAACGCGGCGCCGTAGCGTTCAAGCTTGGCCTCGCCAATGCCGGCGACCTTCGCCATCTGCGCGGGCGACGTGGGCCGCGCCGAGGCCAGCTCGATCAGGGTTCTGTCATGGAAAATGACGTAGGGCGGCATGTTCTGCGCCCGCGCGATCTCGGCGCGTTTGCGACGCAGGGCCTGAAACAGTTCCTGATCCCCCTCGGACACCGCTGACTGGGCCTGACCGCGCGCCGCCTTGTGGCGCCTGGCGCGGGCTGGCGCCGGCTTGCGCAGCATCAACATCGGCCTGTCGCGCAGGAAAGCGCGCCCGGCGGGCGCAATCGACAGGCCGCCATGCCCCGAGAGATCGACGTCCACCAGGCGCAGCGCGATCATCTGGCGCAGGATCGCCCGCCACGCCCGGCTGTCATGCTCGCCGCCGATGCCGAAGGTGGAGATGCGATCATGGCCAAGCCGGGCGATGCGTTCATTGTCGACGCCGAGCAGCACGTCGACAATGTAGGCCTGCCCGAAGCGCTCGCCGGTGCGGTAAATGCAGGACAGCGCCTTTTGCGCCGCGATCGTTCCGTCGAACAGTTCTGGCGGCTCGGCGCAGGTGTCGCAATTGCCGCACGACGGGCAATGGTCGCCAAAATACGACAGCAGCGCCTGGCGGCGGCAGCCCGCTGTCTCGGCCAGCCCCAGCAGCGCGTCAAGCTTCTGCCGCTCCATGCGCTTGCGCTGGTCGGGCGCCTCCGACTCCTCGATAAAGCGGCTGCGCAGGGCGATGTCCTCGTAGCCATAGAGCATCAGGGCCTCGGCCGGCAGGCCATCGCGACCGGCGCGGCCGGTTTCCTGATAATAGGCCTCGATGCTGCCCGGCAGATCCATATGGGCGACGAAGCGGACGTCCGGCTTGTCGATGCCCATGCCGAAGGCCACGGTGGCGACCATGATGACCGCCTCGCCATGCTGGAAGCGCACCTGATTGGCCTCGCGGGCCGCCTTGTCCATGCCGGCGTGATAGGCGAGCGCCTCGTAACCAAGCCCCTGAAGCCAGGCGGCGGTTTCCTCGGTCTTGCGTTTCGACAGGCAGTAGACGATGCCGCTCTCCCCCTCGTGACGTTGGAGGAAAGCCCTGATCTGCGCGCGTGGATTGTCTTTCTCTTCAATGGCGTAGCGAATATTGGGGCGATCGAAACCGGCGATGAAGGCGTCGGTTTCCGCAATCGCCAGGTGCGACAGGATTTCCGCGCGCGTCGGCTCATCCGCCGTGGCCGTCAGCGCCATGCGCGGCGTGTCGCCAAAGCGCGCCACAACCGCGTCGAGCTGACGGTAGGACGGCCGGAAGTCATGCCCCCATTGCGACAGGCAATGCGCTTCATCGATGGCGATGACCGACAGCTTCACGCTGTCCAGCAGCTCCAGCACGTCCGGCCGCAGCAAGGTTTCCGGGGCCACATAAAGCAGATCGAGCGCGCCCGCCCGGATGTCGCGCCACAGGGCGCGCCGCTCTTCCCACGGCAGGTCGGAATTGAGCGCGGCCGCCCGGACCCCCGCCTGCCGCAACGCCGTCACCTGATCGGCCATGAGCGCCAGCAACGGCGACACGACCAGGCCCATGCCGGCGCGAACCAGCGCCGGGATCTGGTAACAGAGCGACTTGCCGCCGCCCGTGGGCATCAGCACGAAAGCGTTGTGGCCTTCAATGACGTGCGTGACGATATCCGCCTGCGGGCCCCTGAACGCATCGTAGCCATAAACGGTTTTGAGAATCTCGGGAGCGGTGGTCATCAGCGGCGACAGAAGGAATCACGGAAGCCCCTTCATAGCAGCTTCCCGGTCGCTTTGACCGGCGCATCCGCCGGGCGGCGTCTGGACAGCAAAATGCGCCCGATCAGGATGACCGGGCGCATGTTGGGGCGCAGGCTGGAGCATGTTCCCTGAAAGCTGTTCAGCGAAACCACGCCTTCCCCCGCGTTGACGCATTCCGTTCAGCAAAAGCGGGCTCCGCTGTGCCGGAAATGCGCCAACCTGATCCGTTCAGATCCGCTCGATGATGATCGCCGGAGCCATGCCGCCGCCAGCGCACATGGTCACGAGGCCGCGCTTCTGGTCGCGCCGCTCCAGTTCGTCCAGCACCGTGCCGATCAACATCGCGCCCGTGGCGCCGATCGGGTGGCCAAGCGCCATGGCGCCGCCGTTGACGTTGACCTTGTCGCGATCGAGCTTCAGGTCGCGGATGAACTTTTCCGCAACCACGGCGAACGCCTCGTTGATCTCGAACAGGTCGATGTCGTCGACCGTCAGCCCGGCCTTCTTCAGCACCCGGCGCGCCGCGGGAACCGGCGCGTTCAGCATCAGCGTCGGATCATCGCCCTGGTTGGCCATGGCCACGACGCGCGCCCGTGGCTTCAGGCCATGCGCCTTCGCATATTCGGGGCTGGCGAGCAGCAGGGCGGCGGCGCCGTCGACAACGCCGGACGAATTGCCCGGATGGTGGATCGGCACGATGTTCAGCCCTGGATACTTCTGCAGGATCAGGCTGCGATAGGTGGCGCCGCTGTCATCGATCGCCATATCCGCCAGCGCCTCGAAAGACGGCTTCAGCGCGGCGAGCCCCTCAAGCGTGGTGTTCGGCCGGGGGAACTCTTCATGATCGAGCGCCAACGTCCCGTCCTGGCGATAGACCGGGACCACGCTGCGGTTGAAGCGCCCTTCCCTGATAGCAACATCGGCGCGGCGCTGGCTTTCCAGCGCCAGGCGGTCGGTGTCCTCCCGCGTGATGCCTTCGAGGCTGGCGATGGCGTCGGCGCAGACGCCCTGGTTCGACTGCGGGTGCATGGCCCGCAACTCAAGATTGCCACGATCCATGACCGGCGGGCCGTCGCCGGCGCTGCGGCGCAGCGGCATCGACATCATCTCGCAACCGCCAGCCACCACGAGATCGGCCATGCCCGACATCACGTTCGCGGCGGCAAAATTGACCGCGGTGATGCCCGAGCCGCAGAAGCGGTCAAGGGTGACGCCGCTGCTGGTGACATCGTAACCGGCCGTCAGCGCCGACATGCGGCCAAGGTCGCCGCCCTGCGGGCCGACCTGGGCGCTGGTTCCCCAAATGACGTCGTCAACGTCGGCGGTGTTGAAACCGTTGCGATCGACCAGGGCCTTCAGCACGGTCGCGCCAAGGTGCTGGGGATGAATTTCGGACAGGGCGCCCTTGGGATATTTGCCAATGCCGCGCGGCGTGCGGCAGGCGTCGATGATCCATGCTTCGGTCATCTGGCGTTTTCCTCTTTCGTTTTCCGGGAGCCCTGCGGGCCGCCATCCGGATTGCGCCGGGGAGCATAGACGCCCGCGGGGCGATGAGAAACGAAATTCCGGCCCCCGACGCCCCGCCATCCACCGCGCCGGCCCCGCATGCCCGGAAGCGCCGCTTCCCCGCCCCGTTTCCCATGTCCCGGAAGGCCCCGGGACCGCCGGGGCGGCCATGGCGTGCATTTATGGGCGGGCGCCATGCGTCCAGCGTCCCTTGCGCGGCGGCGCCATCCTACGGATGCTGTGAACAAGGTGGGAGGGCATATGCTGAACAGCAGCGCATCGGACATGGCGGCGCCCGTGAGCGCGGCGGCCGCGCAACCGGATTTGCAGGGCATCGGGCTGGTGACGCTCCTGACCGGGGCGTTCCTGTCGGTCATGAGCGGCATCATCGTGTCGATCGCCATTCCCAGCATCCAGGCGGAGTTCGGCGCCAATCCCGCCATCTCGTCGATCATCGCCTATTACGGTCTGGCCTATGGCCTCGCGCTCATCACCGGCGGCCGTCTCGGCGACCTCTACGGGCGCCGCCGGATGTTCGTCATCGGCATGGGCGGCTTCACCCTGGCGTCGCTGGCCTGCGCGCTGGCGTCATCGCTGACGATGATCATCGCCGCGCGCGTCGCCGCCGGCCTGTGCGCGGCGCTGCTGTTTCCGCAGGTCCTGTCCATCATCCGCGTGGCGTCCGGCAGTGACGCCGCCCGGGCGCGCAACCTCTCCGCCTTTGGCGTGACGCTTGGCCTGTCGGGCGTCATGGCGCAACTGCTGGGCGGGCTGTTGATCAGCGCCAACATCTACGATCTTGCCTGGCGCTGGGTGTTCGTCCTGTGCATTCCGATCGGGCTTGCGGCCTGTGTGCTCGGCCCGCGCGTCATCCCGGAAAGCCGCGCGCCAGGCAGGGCGCGGCTCGATCTGGCAGGCGTGGCGTTGTCCGCCATCGGCTTCGCGCTCATCCTGTTTCCGCTGGTGGAAGGACGGGCGTTGGGCTGGCCGATGTGGCTACCAATCCTGCCCCTGCTGGCGGCGCCAGTCTTCGTCCTGTTCGCGCGCGACCAGTCGGCAAAAGCGCGATCCGGCCGGGATCCGCTGGTCGATCTGCGGCTGTTTGCCCGTGGTCCTGTGGCTGGCGGCGTCGTCATCGCCTTCCTGCTGCACTCGACCATCGTCTCGATGCCTTTCATTCAGGCCATGTATCTTCAGGTCGGTCTTGGCTATTCCGCGCTCCACGCCGCATTGATCATTGCCCCGGCGGGCGTCTCGTTCATCTTCGCATCCATGCTGTGCAACCGGCTGGCGCCGCGCATCGGCATGGGCGTCACCATGCTGATCGGCGCCATGCTCGCCATCACCGGCTATCTGCTGTGCATCCTCATCGCCCACGCCACCCCGGCGATAGCCGCCGGCTGGCTGGGGCTTGGCCTCCTGGTTGTCAGCTGTGGCCAGGGCCTTTTCATGCCGCTGATGCTGAATGTGGTGCTGGCCAATGTGCCGCCCGAAAAAGCCGGGTCCGCCTCCGGCGTGGTGTCCACCGCCCAGCAGGTCGGCGGCGCCTTTGGCGTCGCCATCGCCGGCCTGCTGTATTTCGGGATGCTGGCCCGTCATGCCGGGGAAGCGCAGGCTCCGGCCGCCGCATTCGGCCTGGCCACGTCCTATCCGGTGCTGGCCATGGCGCTTTGCATCCTCACCCTGCCGGTCATCTTCCCACGAACAAGGTCGTGAAACCGCCGAGGGAATTCCCGGGGACGACAGCCCGCAGCCGGGCATAACTGGTCCGTGGTAATTTGACACGCTGGCGATTCATGCTTCTCATGGCGGCAAATATGGCGAGATCACAAGAAAAATCGCCGCAATGGGGAGTAAACGCATGTCGGGTTATTCGACGCGCGCGCGGACCTGGCTTGGTCTCGCCGCGCTTACGGGCGCCATGCTGGTCGCCGGGCAGGCTCTTGCGGACGCCAAATACGGCCCGGGAACATCCGCAACCGAAATCCGGGTCGGCCAGACCATCGCCCACAGCGGACCCGCCTCGGCGTATGGCAGGCTCGGCCAGGCCGAAGCCGCTTACTTCAAATGGCTGAACGAAAAGAAGGGCGGCGTGAACGGCCGCAAGATCACCTTCATCAGCCGCGACGACGCTTACCAGACCCCCAAAGCCGTCGAGAATGTCCGCGCCCTTGTCGAGAATGACGACGTCGCGGTGATCTTCGGCAACCTCGGCACGCCGATCAACATGGCGGTCCGCCCCTATCTCAACGCCAAAAAGGTGCCGCTGCTGTTTATCGCGGCCGGTTCATCCGCGTTCAACGATCCGAAAAACTATCCCTATGTCATGGGCTGGCAACCAAGTCTGCATGACGAGGCCGCCTTTTACGCCAAATATATTCTGGGAACGAAACCGGACGCCAGGATTGGCGTGCTGTACCAGCATGATGATTTCGGCAAGGACCTGCTCAGCGGCCTGAAAGACGGGCTTGGCGACAAGGCCGGCAAGATGATTGTCAGCGCGCAGAGCTTCCAGGCGTCGGACCCGACCATCGACAGCCAGATGGTTATTCTCAAGAACGCCAACGTCGACGTGCTGTTCCTGTTCGCCTATGCGAAACAGTGCGCGCAGGCGCTGATCAAGCGGTCCGATCTGGACTGGAAGCCGATGACCTTCCTGCACCTCGGCTCCGCCTCCATCGGCTCGACCTTCAAACCGGCCGGCCTCGACCGGTCGGCGGGCGTGCTGACGGCGGGGTTCCGGAAGGACCCGGATGATCCGCAGTGGAAGAACGATCCCGTTGTCCAGTGGTACTTCACCTGGATGAAGGAAAACATGCCGGGCGCCGACGCCACCGACTCCATGTATTCTTCCGGCATCTCCTACGCCATGGCGCTGGAGCATGTGCTGAAGATGGCCGGCGACAACCTGACGCGCGAAAACATCATGAAACAGGCGTCAAACATCAAGGATTACCAGAACCCGTTCCTGTTGCCGGAGGGGCGGATCAACACCACGCCGGACAATCACGCGGTCATCACCTACATGAAGCTGCAAAAGTTCAACGGCAAGGGTTGGGAATTCGTCGACTGAGGCGCTGTCGGCGGGCGGCGTCTGACCTGGGCGCCCCTGCCCATGCGGCATGCATGAAGCGGCCCGCACCACTACAGCACAAATTCATACCGGAGCGCCAAACTTGACCAATACCCCCCGACCAGCGCCTGACGTTGCGGCGTTTCGCGCCGTTGAGCTGATTTATCATGCCTGTCTGACCGGCATGATCCTCCAGCTGGTGATGCGGGCGGGGCCGCAGCTGGCGGCCGAGGTTGTTTTCAGGACGTTCCGCCGTCAGCAGCGCGCGCGTTTTCTTCCCGGGTTGAAGAAGCTTGGCCTTGACCATCTTCCCCACGCGGTCGCCTGCGCGCAGTATCATTATCTGTCCAACCAGGTTGGCGGCGTGAAGGTCGAGTATGTCTACGAAAACGACCGGAAGGCGTGGGTGCGCTATCCGCCGCCACGGTGGATCTGGTCCGGCACGGCCATCTGCGGCATCCCCTCCGAGGTGTCGCGCGCCATGTTGTGGGGCTGGCACGCCAACAACGGCGTCGTGCTCGGCAACCCGAGAATCGGGTTTGTCTGCACCGGCCAGACCGTGGACGGCCAGCCTGGCCTCGAAGGTTACTACAGGGAATGGGACCACGACCTGGCGCCGGAAGAACGGCTGCAGTTTGCGCCGGGCGAGCGTTGCCCGTCGTTCGATCCGGCGATGGCGCCGCGGTTACCGGAAGATAACTGGCCGGAAGAACGACTTCAGAAAACCCTGCGCAATTATGCGATGGAATATATCACCTCGATCATTCCCGAGGCCGTGGCGGCGCTGGGCCCGGAGCAGGGCGGCCATATGGCGGGCGCCGCCGCCCGGCTGATTGGCATGCACACGTTCGATGACGTCGCCGCCTTGCTGGGCGGCGTCGCGCCGGGCAAGGAAGGCTTTGCCGCCGCCTTTGTCCGGCTGGCCCGGGGCCAGGGCGACGACGCGCAGATCAGCCGCGAGGGCGACGCCCTGATCGTTCGCCAGACCTCATGGCGGTTGATGGCTGAGCAGACCAGCCTGTCGCCGCGCGTCTTCGACGCCTGGAACGAGCTTTGGGTCGGCGCCGCGCTGGCGCACGACCGCTTCATGCGCGTGGAGGTGATTGCGCGGCGCGATCTGGGCGATGCGCACTGGGCGTGGCGCTTTCGGTAAGGCATTCCATTGCCCGACGTCCGGCGGAGGCGTCCCGCGCCGCCGCCCTCACCGGCTTCCGCCCCGGCGGGCCATACGGCCTGGCCGCCGGCAGGACCTTCCGGCCGGACCGGAGCGCCCGGTGAACCAGGGCTGGCGGAAACGCCCTCCTCCGGGAGATGATCTGATTGAGACGGAACGGTTTTCCCCCCGCGCCAGCTCCCCTTTCCTCCAAAATGCTTTAGCATGTATGGTCACGGCTTCAGGCATTCTGGAGGCGCTTCATGCAGCCGCGAGCCGCCGGCTTTCCGCCTGGCGAATTCCTGCCTCCCTTTTCGTGCTTCGCGCCGCCTGTCCAGACGGCCAGCGCCCTGAGACAGGCGATTACGGCGGCGTGCCTGACGCCTGAAAGGGCGTGCCTGCCGCCGCTCCTCGCCGCCGCCCGGTGTTCTGATGAAGCCGCGGTGCGCGCCCGGGCGCGTCAGTTGACCGAAGCCCTGCGCGCCGGAGGGGCCAGCGGCGTCGGCGCCATGCTGCAGGAATATTCGCTGACCAGCGACGAGGGGCTCGCCCTGATGCGCCTGGCGGAGGCGCTGCTGCGCATTCCCGACGTCGCAACGCGGGACGCCCTGCTGCGCGACACGATTTCCGGGGGCTGCTGGCAGGAACACCTGGGGCTGGACCGGCCGCTACTGGTCAACGCCGCTACATGGGGACTGCTGGTCGCCGGCCGGATCACTGGCGCCGGCCACGGCGGGGAAGCCCCGACCCTGCTGGACCAGGTCCTTGCCCGGGGCAGCGCGCCAGTCATCCGCGCCGGAATGGATTTCGCCATGCGGACGCTGGGCGGGCAGTTTGTCTCCGGCGACACCATCGAGGCGGCCCTGGCGCATGGCGCGGCGCGCGAACGGCGCGGCTACCGGCACTCCTATGACATGCTGGGCGAGGCGGCGGTGACCGCAGACGACGCGGAACGCTATTATCGCGATTATGAGCACGCCATTCGCGCGGTCGGCGTCGCCGCCCACGGCGCCGGCTGCAAACGTGGCCCGGGCGTATCGGTCAAGCTGTCGGCGCTACACCCCCGTTACGGCCGGGCCCAGGCGGCCAGGGTCATGGCGGAGCTGGCGCCGCGCCTGAAAGCGCTGGCCGTGCTTGCCCGCCGCCACGACATCAGCCTCACCATTGACGCCGAGGAAGCCGACCGGCTCGAGATGTCGCTCGACCTGTTCGAGCGCGTGAGGCTCGATCCGCAGCTGGCCGGCTGGTCCGGGCTCGGCTTTGTGATCCAGGCCTATGGCAAACGCGCGCCGCGCGTCATCGACTGGCTGGTCGACCTCGCCGGCCGTTCCGGCGAACAGATCATGGCGCGGCTGGTGAAAGGCGCCTATTGGGACACGGAGATCAAGCGGGCCCAGATCGCCGGCCTGGCGGGTTTCCCCGTGTTCACCCGCAAGGTCTACACGGACGTATCCTGGCTGGCCTGCGCCCGGCAACTTCTGGACGCAGGGGGCGCGATCTACCCGCAGTTCGCAACCCACAACGCGCGCTCGGTCGCCGCCGTGCTGGCCATGACCGCCGGGCGCGACCGCGACAGCTTTGAATTCCAGTGCCTGCACGGCATGGGCGAGCCGCTGCATGACCAGTTGCTGGCCGAGGGCGTCGCTTCGCGGATCTACGCGCCGGTTGGCCCCCATGACGCCCTGCTCGCCTATCTGGCGCGGCGGCTGCTGGAGAACGGCGCCAATTCATCTTTCGTGCATCTGGCCGCCGACAGGGAGGCCTCGGTTGAGGCGCTGATCGCCGACCCCGTCGCCACGGTTGAAGCGATGCGGGATCCCGGCGCGCCGCACCCGGGCATCCGCGCGCCGGTCGATCTGTTCGCGCCGGCGCGGCGCAACTCCATGGGCGTCGACTTTGCCAGCGAGGCCGATCTCGCAGCGTTGTGGCGGGGCCTGGACGCCTCGGCCCGGCGGGAGTGGCGCAGCGCCCCCGCCACCGTCGCGGACGAAATCGCAACCCAGCCGGAACGGACCATCGTCAACCCGGGCGACCATCGCGACCGGGTGGGCGCCACCCGCGACCTGGTCCCGGCAAGCACGGGGGCGGTGGTCGCGGCGGCCCGCGTGTGGTCGGACGCATCCGGCGCGGAGCGGGCCGCATGTCTGGCGCGCGCCTCCGACCTGCTGGAAGCCAATGGACCAACGCTCGCCGGGCTGCTGATGCGCGAGGCGGGCAAGACCGCCGCCAACGCCCTGGGAGAGGTGCGCGAAGCCGTCGATTTTCTGCGCTACTACGGCGCACAGGCGCGCGAACTGCCGACTGGGACTTCGCCGCTGGGCGTGGTGCTCTGCATCAGCCCGTGGAACTTCTCTCTCGCCATTTTCGTCGGCCAGATCGCCGCCGCCCTCGCCGCCGGCAACGCGGTGATCGCCAAACCGGCGGAGGAAACGCCGCTGATCGCGGCCGAGGCGATCCGTATCCTGCATGAGGCCGGCGCGCCGCGCGCCGTGCTGCAACTGGCGCCGGGCGATGGCGCCGTGGGCGCGGCGCTGGCGGCGGAGCCTGGCGTCGCCGGGGTGCTGTTCACCGGCTCAACCGCCGTCGCCCGGAAGCTCAACCTCCAATTGGCGGAGCGCGTGGGCGCGGCGGGCGAAACGCCGCTGCTGATCGCGGAAACCGGCGGCGTTAACTGCATGATCGTCGATTCCTCCGGCCTGGCGGAACAGGTGGCGGCGGACGTCCTGACGTCGGCGTTCGACAGCGCCGGACAACGCTGCTCGGCCTTGCGGGTGTTGTGCCTGCAGGAGGAGATCGCCGATCACACCCTGGCCATGCTGCGCGGGGCGATGGCGGAGTTGTGCATCGGCCGCAGCGACCGGTTCGCCATCGATGTCGGTCCGGTGATCAGCGCCGAAGCCCGGGACACGCTGGAGGCGCACGTGGCCGACCTCGCCGCCGCCGGCAAACGCGTCCATCGCCTGCCCCTGCCGGATGAGGCGTCCCACGGGACCTTCGTCGCGCCAGCCATCATCGAAATCGACAGTCTCGACGACGCGCCCCGCGAGGCCTTTGGCCCGGTTCTGCACGTCCTGCGCTGGCGTCATTCCGGGCTGGACGCCCTGATTGACGCCATCAACAACCAGGGCTTCGGCCTGACGTTCGGATTACACACGCGCCTCCACGCGACCGTCGCCCGCGTCACGTCGCGCATACGGGCCGGCAATATCTATGTGAATCGCAACATGATCGGCGCCGTGGTCGGCTCGCAACCTTTCGGCGGCCGCGGCCTTTCCGGCACGGGCCCAAAGGCTGGCGGGCCGCTCATCGTCGGCGCCCTGCTCGCCGCGCCAGCTTCGCCTGGGCGCGGCGGCTGTACGGGCGCCGCGGAGGCATTCGCGGCCTGGCTGGATCATCAGGGCGAGGCGCCGGCTGGCGCGGCGGCCCGCCGCATGGCGCAACGCGCCCGGCCGCAGGGCCGCGAGGCCCTGCCCGGCCCCGCCGGCGAGGATAACAGCCTGTGCATCGGGCCTGTCGGAACGGTTCTGCTGGCCCCTGTCACCACAGCTGGCCTCTACAGCATGATCGCCGCGACCCTCGCCACGGGCAACCACGCCGTGGTCATCACGGGCGATCTCCCGAAGCCGGCGCTGCCGCCCGAAGCGGCCGCCTTTCTGTCATGGCGCTCCGATATCGATGGCCCCGCCGCCGTGGGCGCGGCGCTGGTGGAGGGAGCGCCCGACCGGCTGAAGACCCTGCGCCGGCGCCTGGCCCTGCGCGCCGGCCCGATCATCCCGGTGCTGTCCGCGACGCCGGAAGCCATCGCGGCGCGGCCAGACCTGTGGGCGCTCGACCGGCTGCTGCACGAAACCACCCTGTCCGTCAATCGCGCCGCCGCAGGCGGCAATCCGGGTCTGCTGGCGCTGGAACCGGGCGCCGGGCCAGCCTGAGCAGAGTAAATCCATTCCGAGGCAGAACAGACCCCGCCCGTCGGCTGTTAAAACGGGTTGTTACGGCGGGACGCGGCGCCCATCCCGTTGAAAAAGACCGCGACCGTCAGTCATGCCAGCCCATCATGTTGATCACGCCTCCTTCGGTAGACCATCCATTTATCCAAAGCATGCTATATTCATCGGAGATGTGAATGAATTCCATGACGGTTGCCCTGGCATGAACGGTTGCGCAAATATTGTCTGCAACATCATTGGCGCCCCGGTGGAAGACGGAGCCGGCCGGCCTGGATGCGTCATGGGCCCCGCCGCCTACCGCACTGCTGGCCTGATCGACGCCATCGCGGCGTTGGGCCACACGGTGGTGGATCATGGCGATATCCGCGCCCCGACCATCGCTCCGCCGCCGACGGCGCATCCCAACCCTGCGCTCAGGAACCTGCCCGAAATCGCCGCCTGGACCACGGCGATCGCCGACGCGGTCTGGCGCGCCGGCGATCATGGCCTGACCATCTGTCTGGGCGGCGATCACAGCCTGTCGGCCGGAACTCTCGCTGGCCGGGCCCGCCTGTGCGCGGAAGGCGGGCGCGAGCTGTTCGTGCTCTGGCTCGACGCCCACACGGATTTTCACACCCTCGACAGCTCGGTTTCCGGCAACCTGCACGGGGTTCCGCTCGCCTATGCCTGCGGCCTGCCGGGCTTCGCCGGCTATTTCCCCGATCTCGCGGCGCGCGTCGATCCGGCCAACGTCTGCCTGATGGGATTGCGCAGCGTCGACGCGGATGAGCGGCGCGCCATTGGCCGGAGCGGCGCCGTCACCCATGACATGCGGGCAATCGACGAGCATGGCCTGGCGCCCTTGTTGCGGGCCTTTCTTGAGCGGGTCGCGGCCGCTGGCGGCGTGTTGCATGTCAGCCTCGACGTGGATTTTCTTGATCCCGCCATAGCCCCGGCGGTGGGCACGACCGTGCCTGGCGGCGCGACGGTGCGGGAGGCGCACCTGATCATGGAAATGTTGTGCGACAGCGGCCTTGTCGGCAGCCTTGATCTGGCGGAGCTCAATCCATTCCTTGATGAACGGGGCCGCACGGCGACGCTGATGGTCGATCTTGTCGCCAGCCTGCTCGGCCGGCGCGTGCTGGACCGGCCCACCAGGGGCTTCACATGACCGCTCCCGCCCGCAATATCGTGCCGTTCGTCAGCGTCGACAACATGATGCGCCTGATCCACGCCATCGGCGTCGACGCCTTTCTGTCCGGTCTCGGCGCATATCTGGAGGAGGATTTCCGGCGCTGGGAGGTCTTCGACAAAACGCCGCGCCTGGCGTCGCACAGCCGCAACGGCGTGATTGAACTGATGCCGACCAGCGACGGAACGTTGTATGGCTTCAAATACGTCAACGGCCACCCCCGCAACGCCGCCGTGGGGCTGCAAACGGTGGCGGCGTTCGGCCTGCTGGCCGACGTCGGCAGCGGCTATCCCATGCTGTTGACCGAAATGACCATGCTGACTGCCCTGCGCACCGCCGCGACCTCGGCGATGGCCGCCCGCTATCTGGCGCGGCCGGATGCGGGCGTCATGGCCATCATTGGCAACGGCGCCCAGGCGGAGTTCCAGGCCATTGCCTTCCAGGCCCTGCCCGGCGTCAATCGTTTGCGGCTTTACGACATCGACAGGGCCGCGAGCATCAAGTGCGCCCGCAACCTGAGCGATCGCGGGCTCGACATCATGATCTGCGACAGCGTCCAGCACTGCGTGACCGGCGCCGACATCATCACCACGGCGACCGCCAGCAAGGAGCGCGCGCTCATCCTGGGCGACAACATGGTGGGCGCTGGCGCGCATATAAACGGCGTCGGCGGCGACTGTCCCGGCAAGACCGAACTGCAACGTGACCTGCTGCTGCGCGCCGACATTTTCGTCGAGCACCTGCCGCAAACCCGCATCGAAGGCGAAATCCAGCAACTGCCGGCGGACCACCCCGCCACCGAACTGTGGCGCGTGCTGACCGGCGACGCGCCAGGCCGCACATCGGCCGGGCAGGTCACGCTGTTCGATTCCGTTGGCTTTGCCATCGAGGATTTCTCAGCCCTGCGCTATGTTCGCGACCAGCTGACGCCGGCATTTTATGAAGAACTGGACCTGCTGGCCGACCCGGACGACCCCCGGGACCTGTTTGGCATGTTGATGCGCGCCGCGCCCAGCGCCGGGGCCTGACCGCCCCCCCAAGGTGGAGCGCCCAATGGAGCGCCGGCGCGAATGACCAATGCCCGGCGATCCGCCGTCGCCGCGTCGGCAAGATCGTTTCCGCTGGCGGGCGCCACGCCACAACGCATGGGAACGCGCGGGAAGGCCGACACGCGATTGTGGGGTCGCCCGGGCGCCGTGCCCGCTCCGGTGGCGGACCGGTCCGGCGTCAGGCCGCGACGGCCGCCGGCTGCGCCTGTGGAAAGGGCCGGAACGTCATCAGGATCATCATGGCCGCGAGGCCCATGGCCCATGAGCCGGCGTACATGGGCGCGTAACTGCCAAAATGGTCGTAAATCAAACCACCCAGCAAGGGCCCCGTGGACATGCCGAGGCTGCCCGCCATGGCCGTGCCGCCAATGATTGCGCCCATCATCCGCAGCGGGAAGTTTTCCCGGATAATCACCGCGTAGAGCGGCATTGTGCCGGCGTAGATGAAGCCCACCATCACCGCCACGGCGTAGAAAGCCCCCAGATGGCTTACGAAGGCGTAAGCGAGGACGGCGAAGGCCTGGGCCAGCAGCCCGAGAACGAGAATGCGCTGGGCGCCGAACCGGTCTCCGGCCAGGCCAAAGCCGATGCGACCGAACATGCCGGCCACGCCTTCGACGCTGTAGATCGACACGGCCGCGAGCATTGGCACGCCGCAGGTCACCGCATAGCTGACCGTATGGAAAATCGGCCCCGAGTGGGTGGCGCAACAAAAGAAATTCGCCAGCATCAATGTGATGAACTGCGGCGAGGCCATGGCCTGTCGCACCGTCATGCCGGATTGCGCGGCGTCTGCGCCTGCCCCGGTCTGGGCGCCTTCCAGCGCCGGCGGACGGCGAACCAGCAGCGCCGCCGGGATCATCAGAACGGCCGCGACGCCGGCGATGATCTGCATGGCGACGCGCCAGTCATGGGCGGTGACCAACCAGGCCGCCAGGGGCGACATGGTCATGGGCGCCATGCCCATGCCGGCGGAAACCAGCGACACGGCAAGGCCGCGCCGGGTGTCGAACCAGCCGGTGACGCAGGCCATCATTGGCGCGAACACCGCCGCAGTCGCGCCGCCGACAAGAACGCCGAACAGCAGCTGGAACGCCAACAACGACCCGGCCTGGCTGGCGAGGGCGAGGCTTGCGGCAAGAACGATGGAGCCGGCAAGCACAACCGGGCGGGGACCAAAGCGGTCGGACAGGCCGCCCCAGACCAGGCTCGCCGCCGCCATGGCGAGGAAGCCAATCGTCATCGCCGCCGAAATGCCGGTGATCGACCACCCGGTGTCCTGCGACATCGGCCGCAGGAAAACAGGCAATGAGAACATCGCGCCCACGGCGACGCAACCCAGCAGGCCGCCGGCAGCAACGATTACCCAGCGATAGGAATGCGTCATGACGTCCTCCAGGCTCCCGGCGGATGCGGCGCCGCCCTGGCCGACGGAGGCGGGCCAGGAGGCGCTGGCGCACGCCGGCGCTTCAGCCTTGCTGGGTTGGCGTCCAGCCAGCCGGCGGGATGGTGTTGATCATCCACGGAATGCCGAAACGGTCGACCAGCGAGCCGAAGCCCGGCGACCAGAAGGTTTCGCTGAACGGCATCATCTGGGCGCCGCCCTCGGACAGCGCGTCGAACCAGCGCTTCCCCTCGGCCCTGTCTTCCGTGTGCAGGGTGACGTCAAAGCCGTTCTTGGGCTTGTCGATATGGGGCGCCCAGGCGACGTCCATGTCCGCGCCCATCAGCGCCTGATCGCCCACCTCCAGCCAGCAATGCATCAGCCATGATTTGTATTTGTCGTCGGTGATTGGCATGCCGGGCGGCCCGTCGCCGTAGGGGAAGGCGGCGGTGATCCTGCCGCCGAGCACTTTTGCGTAGAATTCAAACGCCTCGCGGCACTGGCCCTGGAAACTTAGGCTGGTGACGATCTTCATGGTTTCCTCCCGGTCGGGTCTTTCGCGATATACGTTGATATCAACCTAATTGACCGGACATGTCAACCGACGCCGCCACCAGGCCGGATGCAGCCCCAGACGAGGCAACGACGCGCGAACGGCAAGCCAACCGCAGAACCGGCCCGAAATCAGGTGGAGCGCGAAAATGTCTCCACATGATTGTGATCAGCGATCCTTGCCAGGAAGCTCGGCCCGGGGCCGCTGCAACGGTTCATCTGGCGGGAGGCGTCAGTGGATCGCGGCGTACATGATTTTCTGCTCGTCAGCCTCCGCCGCGTCGATCTCGGCGGCGATGCGGCCCATGCGGGTCACCAGGATTCGGTCCGACACCGCGAGAATTTCGGGCAGATAGGACGAGATCACCAGCACCGCCTTGCCCTCCTCCGCCTGTTTACGAATGGCGGCATGGATTTCAGGAATGGCGCCCACATCGACGCCGCGCGTCGGCTCATCGAAAATCACCACCTGCGGCTCCTGGGCCAGCGCCTTGGCGACAACGACCTTCTGCTGGTTGCCGCCGGACAGCTCAATGATTTTGGCCCGGCTGTCGAGCGCGGCGATGCGCAGACGCCGGATCAGCTCGGACGCAATGCGGTTGCGGTCGCCGGCGTTGAGCGCGAAGGTCCAGCCCTGTTTCGTCGCCAGGCGGCCGATGTAGATGTTGTCGTCGATCGCCATGGTTTCGAAGAAGCCGTCGACCTTGCGGTCCTCGGTGATATAGACGATGCCGTCGTTGATGGCCTGGCGCGGCGTGCGGTAGCGGATTGGCTTGCCGCGCAGGTAAATCTTGCCGCCATTGATCAGGTTGCGCTTGAGCGCGCCGGCGACCACACGGGCGATCTCGGTGCGGCCGGAACCGATCAGCCCCGCCATGCCGACCACCTCGCCGGCGTACAGCGTGAAGGACATGTTCTTCACCGCCGTGCCCATGGTGACGTTCTCGACGGTCAGAACCTTCTCACGCGACGCCCTGGCGGCGGCGGGCAGGCGTTGCGGCCGCTCCTGGATGACTTCACGCCCCACCATGTGGCGCACAATGTCCGCCCGGGTCAGGTCCCGCGTCGGCGCGGTGATGACGTGGCGGCCATCGCGCAGCACGGTGATGCGGTCGGAGATCTTCAACGCCTCTTCCAGCGCGTGCGAAATGTAGATGATGGCCACGCCGCGGGCGCGCAGGTCCTCCACCAGGTGGAAGAAATGCATGATCTCTTCCGGCGTCAGGGTGGCGGTCGGCTCGTCGAAAATGATGACCCGCGCCTGATGCTTCACGGCGCGGGCGATTTCCACCATCTGCCGGCGGGCGGCGCCCAGGCTCGCCACATAGGCGGTGGGTTCGACATGGAAGTTCAGCGATTGCAGCAGCTGCTGCGCCTGGATGTTGAGCGAACGGAACCGCGTCAGCAGCGGCTCGTTGCCCAGCTCCAGGTTCTGCGCCACCGTCATGGTCGGCACCAGAGAGGTTTCCTGGTAGACCATGGAGACGCCGGCGGCCAGGGCGTCGCCTGGCCGGGAAAACTTCACCGGCTTGCCGTCGATCAGGATGTCCCCGGCCGACAGCTGGATGGCCCCGGCGATGGCCTTGCACAACGTGGACTTGCCGGCGCCGTTCTCCCCGACCAGGGCGTGCACCTCGCCGGGATACAGGTCGAAGCTCACGTTCTCAATGGCGTGCACGCCGCCGTAAATCTTGGAGCCGTTGCGCACCTCAAGCACGGGGTGCCCCGTGCGGCCGCCTGCCCATGTGACTTTCTGCTGGTTGACGGGGCTGCTCATTGCCGGCCCTCCCCATTCTGTTTGCGCCCAGCCAGCGCCTGGCCGCGCGCCTTCGAGACGATGAGGAGCTCACCGCCGGCCGCCACCACGCTCACCACGCCATGGTTCTGGCCGCCCACGCGGCTTTGCAGGCTCTGGTCGAAGTCACCCTGCGCGTCGATATGGCCGATGAAGCCGTAGGACCGCGGCGGCGCCCATGGCTTGAGAATGCCGAGCTTGCGCATGCCGCCCCCCTGCAAGGGCTCCAGATAGCTGCGCCCCGAGACGTATTGCGGCGCGATCCACAGCTCCGGCGGGATCGTCGCCATCATCTCCTTGCGGAAACCATCCTCGGTCAGAACCAGCTCCACCAGATGGGTGCGCAGGGCGAACAAAGCGAGCCAGAAGCCGCCGTCCGCCGTCGCCGACAGCCGAGCCGGATAGCCCGGCAGATTGCCGATGACGATCTCACGGGCGCCGGGACCATCCGGCGACCAGGGGGCGCGGCTGACGCGATGGGCCCAGCTCTCGGTAAACCACAGGCTGGCGCTGTCGTGGGAGAAGGCGACGCCGTGGGGCCAGGCGAGCCGGTCAAAGGCGACGCGGGCGTCGCCGAGTCTGGCGTTGCAGACGATGATCCGGCCGCTGGCGTTTTTCTCCATCAGATCCCACAGCCAGTCGGCGGCCGGGTGGCGGGCGCCGCCATTGGCGACGACGATCGCGCCATCCGGGGCCACCGCGACCGCCGTCAGGCAGGTCAGCGCCGCGCCGCCCGCCTCGGTGAGCCAGGCCACCTCACCATCGGCGCGCACGGCGGCGAGTCCCCGGCCGGCGACGCAGGCGAGCACGCGATAGTCCGGATGCAGCGCCAGGGCGCCGCACGGCGCCTCGAAGCGGGCGATGGTGGCGCGCGACCCATCCTTTCCCACAAGCACGACCTCACGACCATGGGCGACGTAGAAACCGTCGGGCCCGGCGACGACGTCCTCGACATCCGTCAGGTCATCGAAAACCGGCGCAAAGGCGTCGAGATCACTGTTCGGGCTCAGCGGCCCATCCATGGAGGGGATGGCGTGCTGGTCCTCATCGCGGAACAGGATCTGGCGCACATTGCGCAGCATGTGGCTGTAAAAGGCCATGCTCAGCTCTCCCCCCGTCCGTTCTGATCAGCGGGTTTGCCCCAGTAGGAATTCTGGCCCGTCCAGTTCGGGTCCGCGCCCTCCAGCCGCACGCGGCCGATGCGGTTGTTCTCGAGGCCGCCGATGTACAGCCAGCCGCGGTGCTCGCGCATGGAGGTGACGGCGGGATGCAGGGCGCCGCTGGGGTCCCACAGGCTTTCAACCGGCGCGCCATGGGCGTCGAGCTTGACGACGCAGCCGTTGTTGAGGCCTGGATACAGCCATTCGTCGCGCGGGATTTCCTTCACCATGCGCAGGCGGAAATCCGGGTTGCGCATGGCAAGGTCGTAGGCGGGCGAACGGATGCCGGCCAGCGCCAGCCAGTAGCCGCCGTCCGAAGCGCGGTTGATATTGTCGGGGTAGCCCGGAAGGTTATCGGTGAAGGTCTCCACCTGGCCCTTTTTGGGTCCGGCGATCCAGTAGCGGAACACCTTGCACAGCCAGGTGGAGCAATACAGCACCGACTGGCCGTCGTGGGTGACGCAGACGCCATTGGGAAAGCGCTGGTTCTTGATGATGGTGCGGGTCTGGCCGGTTGCCGGGTCGAAGCAGATCATCCGGCCGTTGCCGCGCCCTTCGATGCCATCCACGTCCCAGGAGTGCATCTCGTAGCGGATGGTGGCTTCGGAAAAATAGATCTTGCCGTCCGGGGCGATGTCCAGATCGTCGGCGAGGCGCAGGCGCGAGTCGTCGTTGAGCTTGCCCCAGGTGCGGTTGGTCTCATCGGTGACCTTGAACACCTCGCCGTCCGGCCTGACGCCATAGACGCCCATGCCGCCGGAACAGACGATCAGGTTTTCGTCCCTGTCGAAGGCCATGCCCAGCGGTCGCCCGCCGATGCGCGCGAAGATTTCGCGATGCGAGAAATTGGGTCCCGAGAACCGCAGTATCCAGCCTTCGCGCGTGCCGGTGTAGAGCCGGTCCTGCCGGTCGAGGATGACGTCTTCCGGTCCCTCAACCTGGCCAAGGCCGATCGGCTCGGCGTGGGACAGGCGGTCGTTCTCGGCGAACGGGGAATCCGAGCCGCGCGCGATCGACGGCGTCGGCGGCAGTTTCAGCCAGGTAGGGTTGACGTAGATTTTCTGGATCGCCTTGCCGCGGTTCTTCGCCCATTTGACGTCGACGCCGACGGCGACCAGCAGCACCAGCCCCAGCGCCGACAGGGTCAGATAGCCCTCAAGGCCAAGGCGCACGAAGCCATTGATCAGCAGAAAGACGATGATGGCGCCGAGGCAGGCGCGGAACACGGTGCCGCGACCGCCGGCAAGCGAGATGCCACCGAGCACCACCGCCGTCAGCGCCTGCATTTCCCAGCCCTGGCCGGTGTCGGAGCCGGCGCTGTTCTGGCGCGCGGCGTAGAACAGGCCGGCCAGCGCGCACAACACGCCCGACAGCACATAGGCGCCGAACAGCACCCGCTCGACGCGGATGCCGGCGTGGCGCGCCGCCTTGCGGCTGGAGCCAACAGCGGTGATATGCCAGCCCCAGCGCGAGCGACTGAGATAGACGTGGCCGATGATGATGACCAGCAACAGCGCGGCGGCGTTGGTGGGCACGCCCAGAATCCGGCCGGCGCCGAGGAAATCCCACACCGGACTTTCCACGTCGGAGGTGGCGAAATCCGTGGCGTAACGGCCGCTGACCATATCAAAGACGGCGCGCAGGATGATCAGGGTGACCAGGGTGGTCAGGAACGGTCGCGCCTTCAGATAGCCGACCAGCCAGCCGTTGACGGCCCCCAGCCCGGCGCCGAGCAGCAGCGTGCAGACGGCGGCGATGGGAACCGGCCAGCCGAAGATCTTGAACATGATCAGGGCGGCGAGATTGGTCACGGCGAAGATGGCGCCGACGCTGAGGTCGATGCCCCCCGAAATCATCACAAAGCCCATGGCGATCGACACCAGGCCGATCTCCGCGAACAGGCTCAGCATCTGCTGGAGATTGTCGACGGAGAGATATCCCGGCACCGTGGCGGCGAAATAGCCCAGCAGCGCCAGCATCAGCGTGAACGGGACAATCGGCTCCATCCAGTTCTTCGCCAGCAGTTCCGACAGGAACAGCTTGGCGGAAAACCGGTAACGCAACGCCTTCAGCGTGTCGCTGGATGATGAACGGGGCGGAGTTGGCGACGTCACGACCGACATGAAGGTTTTCCTGCGGAGGCCGGGCCAGGTTCCCCAGCGGAACCGGACCACGCGGCTTCTTTCTGCTTCGGCGCATGGCTGCGCGGCGGCGGCTTCGCGGCAAGACGCGGATCAGGGCGCGACCGGCCAGAATGGCCGATGCAAACGCCAGGCACGACCGGGCGGCGTCACGGCCGACCCGGCAACGGGGCGAACTTACTTGCGCGCGCTGTAGCAGGCGTCGCCCTTGCCGGTTTCCTTGTCGAGCATCACCAGCTGGCTGAAATTGGCGATGTGCTTCGTCCCCGGCTTGTCGCCACTCTGCAGCAGGAAACTGATGGTCTGGATAATATCGTGCCCCTGCAGGCGGGCGTTGTAGTTCAGATATTTGTACAGCAGACCCTGCTGGAGCATGTCGCAATCCGCCGGGCCGCCCTCGCCTGAGGCGTAGCTCTTGACCTGATCGAGCTTGCCGGCGGTCTTCAGCGCCTGCGAAGCGCCGCGCTGCATGACGCCCCAGAAGCCGACGCTCGCGCACAGGTCCGGGTGCTGCTGGATGACTGATGACGTGATGTCGAGCGCCTTGGTGGCGTCCCAGTTGGCGGCCTGGTTGGAAACGACCTTGATCGTGTCGTCCTTGTTCAGCGCCTCCATCAGGCCGGCGAGCTGGTCGAGGCTGGCGGTGGCGGTGAGTTCACCCTGGATGATCTGCACCTTGCCCGATGTACCCGAGCCCTTGCCGCAGGCCTTTACCACGTCCTCGCCCAGCAACTGGCCGATGCGGATGAAGTCGCCGCCGACATAGGCGTCGCCGTCATAGTTGGAGGCCATGTTGACCTGCACCACGTAGATGCCGGCCTCATTGGCGCGTTTCAGTTCGCGGGCCAGCAGCTGGACATTGGGGTTCTGCACCACCAGCACGTCGACTTTCTCGCCGATCAGGGCGGAAACCGCCTGCAACTGCGCGGTGGCGTTCCAGCCGGGATCGCGCACCACCAGTTTCATGCCAAGCTTCTCCGCCTCCTGCTTCATGGTGGCGGTCCACTCGTCCGAAAGCGGTATGCCAAGCGTCACCGGCACCCAGCCGATGGTTTTGCCCTTGAGGGCCTTTTCGGCCCTGGCCTGTAATTCCAGCGCGTTCTTCGAAGGTTTCGGCGCATCGGCGGCCGCAACCGGGCCTGACAGCGCCGCGAGGGCGAAACAACCGCCCAGGACGGAGCGGGCGACAGCGCGCCGGAAGGCGCCCGCCGCATGGGCTGCGCCGCTGGAAAATGCTCTGGATGCGCGCATGGAAAGTCTCCCCCGATTTTGTTGTTTCTGGCGGTTTCAGTCGCCCTGACGGGCCGTTTCCTCGTCTCGTGGGTGCAGGCGGTTGTCGAGAATGATGGCGCCCAGCAGCACCAGGCCGCGCACGATGTCCTGCATCTGGTTGTTGACGTTCATGATGGTGAGGCCGTTGAGCAGCACGCCGATCAACAGCGCCCCGGCGAGGACGCTGAGCACGCCGCCGCGCCCGCCGACGAGGCTGACGCCGCCGAGCACCACGACCAGCACCACGTCAAAGATCATGGTGCCGGTGATGATCTGCAGGTTCATGCTGGCGGTGGCCGAGGCTGACACCAGACCCGCCAGCAGGCTCAGGCCAGCGGCGAGCATGTAGGAAATGATGATGTCGCGACGCACGTCCACGCCCGTCAGCCGGGCGGCCTCGGGATTGTCGCCGCGCGCATAGGTGAAACGTCCAGGCGTTGTGCGCGACAGGAACAGGTGCATCGCTACCGCCAGCACCGCGAAAACGATGATTGGCATGGGCACGCCGAACAGCTTGCCCTGCCCCAGAAACAGGAAGGCGTGCGCGTCCGCCGGCGGATAGACCAGCACGGTCTTGAAAGCGAAACGGGCGACGCCAAACACCAGCAGCGACATGGCCAGCGTGGTGAACAGCGCCGGAACCTCGATGAAGGCGATGATCCAGCCATTGGCGAGGCCGATCGCCATCGCCACCGCCAGCCCGGCGAGCACGGCCAACGGAAAGGCGTAGCCGGCGCCCTGCAAGGCCATCACCGTCGCCGCCCCCGCCGCCATGCTGGCGATCAGCGACAGGTCGAGCCCCCGGCCGATCACCACAAGGGCCATGGCGAGACTGAGAACGCCAAGCACGGAGACGCTGCGCGCCAGGGTGAGCATGTTGTTGATGGTGGCGAAGCCTGGCAGCATGAACGCGAACAGCACCGCCAGCACCATGGCGATGGCGAAAATCGCCATCTCCTGGGACTGAAATTTCCTGCGGCCCGCCGTCGTCGACTGGCGACGGCCGACGGTGATGTCTGCCTGGGTCATGCCCGCCCCGTTATCTGTTTCCACCCGCGCCGGGCTGTTGACCGCCCTGGCGAACCCGCGATGCGAACCCATCGCAGGGATGGGCCGCCCCTTGGGGCTACCCGTGGCCGGATCACCGAAGCAGCCATCCGCGCCAGGTCGCCATCAGATTACGTCGTGAAGTCGCCGTAAAGAGAAATAACAAATCTCGTATACGTTCATAACCAATTTTTTTGGATGATGACGGGAGCGCGCCGCGAATTCCCGTCTGAATTCAAAGCGTTGATAGACCCCAGCATAAAGACGGGCCGCCCCGTGGCGGACCGGCGACGGCGCATCCGGCCAAAACGGCGGACCAGATCGCCAGGGGGCGCCGCTGCGCGCCCATGCAGCAGGGGCATGCCAGGGCGCGCATTGATCTGCGCAGCCGCTGCTTCTAGCCTGCCGAAAACACGTTTGCCTGCCGCTCGCGGACAGACGTCGCTGACAAGATCACGGGATGAACAGATGCGCGCACTTGTTGCCGGCGTCATCGCCGCTGTCATGGCCCTGTCATCGCCGGCGTGGGCCCAGGGAGGAACGCAAGGCAAGGCGTATGACGTCGGCGCCAGCGACGCAGAGATCAAAATCGGCCAGACCATCCCGCACAGCGGCCCCGGCGCGCCGTATGGCGTCATCGGCCGGTCGATGAAGGCCTATTTCGACATGCTCAATGAAACGAAGGGCGGGATCAACGGCCGCAAGGTCGTGTTTCTGAGCATGGACGACGCCTACAGCACCCCCAAAACCGTGGAGCAGACCCGCAAGCTGGTGGAGCAGGATGGCGTGCTGGCGCTGTTCGGCAGCACCAGCTCCGCCGGGCAGCTGGCGGTGCAAAAATATCTGAACAGCAAGGGCGTGCCGCAGCTGTATCTGTTCACCGGCGCCTCGCGCTGGAACAATCCGAAGGAATTCCCGTGGACCGTGCCGGGCCAGGCGCTCTACCCGACGGAAGGCCACATCCTGGCGAAGTACGCCCTGAAGAAAGTCCCCGAACCCAAGGTGGCGCTGCTTTACCAGAACGATGAATTCGGCCGCGATTACGTCAAGGGGTTCCGCGAGGCGCTGGGGGACCGGGCCGACAGCCTGATCATTGCCGAAGCCTCCTACGACCTGACCGACCCCACGATCGACAGCCAGGTGCTGAAACTCCACCAGTCCGGCGCCAATATCGTTCTCGACGCCTCCACGGGCAAGGCGTCCTCCCAGGCCATCCGCAAGATGGCGGAGCTGGGCTGGAAACCACTCCACCTCATTTCGTCCACCGCCGTGGGAGCGCCGATGATCAACGCCGCCGGCAAGGAGAACGCCGCTGGCCTGACGACCGCCCGCACCTTCCGCAGTCTCGGCAGCCCGGAATGGGCCAATGATCCCGAGATTTTGCAGTTCCACGAATTCCGTAAAAAGTATTTGCCCAACGTCGACCCCGACAACGATCTCGCCTTCGTCGCCTATTCCGCCGCCACGGTGCTGGCGTTGGGGCTGGAGCGGTGTGGCGACGACCTCACCCGCAAAAACCTGCTGAAGCAGATGACCAGCATGAACGGCGTCAAAGCCCCTGCCCTGTTGCCCGGGGTGACCTATTCCATCACGCCAAACGACTATACGCCGTTCAGGAAGCTCTACATTTCGGTGTTCGACGGCCAAAAATGGAAGCAGGAAGACATCAACTGACCTGTTGTGCTCCTGCCCCCGCGAAACGCTCCTACACAGGCTCTCCATGACTTCTGGAACCGGCGCCAACGACATGGACGCGGCGCGCGCGCGGCTTACGGGCCTCGTCTGTCTCGGCATTACCGCAGTTGGTTGGGGCCTCAACTGGCCGCTGATGAAAATTCTGCTGCGCGACTGGCCGCCCTTGTTTTCCCGTGGCCTTGCCGGCGTGGCGGCCGCGTGCATTCTCGCCGCCATCGCCGCGAGCCGCGGGCAGTCGCTCGCCGCGCCGCGGGCCATCATCCCGCAATTGCTGTTCGCGTCCTTCACCAACGTTTTCGCCTGGATGGGGCTGACCACCGTGGCGATGAAATTCATCCCGGTGAGCGAAGGGGCGCTCATCGTCTACACCATGCCCATCTGGACCCTGCTGCTGGCCTGGCCGCTGCGCAACACGCGCCCGGCCCTGCGCGACGTCGCCGCGGTTGTCCTTGGACTGGCCGGCGTCGCCCTGCTGCTGGGCGGCGGCGGCGACGCGCCGTTCAGCGGCGACCGGCTTCTGGGCATCGCCCTGTCACTGGCCGCCGCCATTCTGTTCGCCCTGGGCAATATTCTCAACAGAAAGCCATTGCCGCTGCCGCCGCTCGCGGCGGTCGTCTGGCAGGTGGGCCTCGGTTGCTTCGTCATGCTGGTTCTTGGCATGGTGTTCGAGGGGCCGCGTTATCTGGCGCTGTCGGCGGCGGGGCTGGCCTGCCTCGTCTACATGATGCTGGTCCCCATGGCGGTCTGTTACCTGAGCTGGTTCGAGACCCTGCGTCGCCTGCCGCCGGCCGGCGCCTCGGCCGGCATGCTGCTCGTGCCGGTCATCGCCACTGTCGCCGCCGCCGTTACCCTGGGCGAGCCGCTTGGCGTGCGCGAGACGGCGGCCATCGCCCTGACGCTCGGCGGCGTCGCCCTGGCCCTCGGGCGGGTTTGAGGCATGGTCCGGCGGCGGCCGTTCGGCGGGCCGCCGCGGAGCCCCTGATCGCGCAAGCCCCACCTGGAGACAGCGCGCCCAGGGGCGATGTGATCTGATCCCCGACCAACGGCTGGAGGACAGTTCGGCAGATCAATTCGCACGTCTGGCCTGCGTCCACGCACGCCTCACGCGAAGCGCCGCCGATAACAGAACGTGGACAGGGGAGAGACATGACAGCGGACATTGTGGAAACCGATATTCCCGCCCGGCTCGACCGTTTGCCATGGGGGCGGTTCCACACGCTGGTGGTGGCGGCGCTCGGCGTCACCTGGATCCTCGACGGTCTCGAGGTCACCCTGGCCGGATCGGTGGCGGGGGCGCTGCGGCAGAGCGCCATCATGCAGTTCTCCGGCCTGGACGTCGCCATGGCCGGCAGCGTCTACATCGCCGGCGCCGTGCTGGGCGCGCTGTTTTTCGGCTGGCTGACCGACCGGCTCGGCCGCAAGAAGCTGTTTTTCATCACCCTCGCCGTTTACCTGCTCGCCACCGCCGCGACGGCCTTTTCCTGGAACCTGTGGAGCTTCTGCCTGTTCCGCTTCCTCACCGGCGCGGGCATCGGCGGCGAATACACCGCCATCAACTCCACCATCCAGGAGCTGACGCCGGCGCGCGTGCGCGGCTGGACCGATCTGGTCATCAATGGCTCTTTCTGGATCGGCGCGGCGTTGGGGGCGGTGGGATCGGTGGTGCTGCTAAGCCCGCATATCCTCGGCGTCGAGCTGGGCTGGCGCGCCTGTTTCGGCCTCGGCGCCGTCCTGGGGACCATCGTGCTGTTCATGCGCATGTGGCTGCCGGAAAGCCCACGCTGGCTGATGACCCATGGCCGCGTCGCCGAGGCAGAGGTGATCGTCGCCGACATCGAGAAGCGTTTCATTGCCAGCGGCCACACGCTCGCCCCGGTCACGGAGAAGGTTCGGCTGCGCTCCCGCACCCACACGCCGCTCCGTGAAGTCTTCGACGTCCTGTTCCGGCGCCATCGCGACCGGGCGCTGGTCGGGCTGGCGCTGATGGCGGCCCAGGCGTTTTTCTACAACGCGATCTTTTTCACTTACGCGCTCGTGCTGGCGGATTTCTTCGGCGTGCCCGCCGCGTCCATCGGCTGGTACATCCTGCCCTTCGCCGCCGGAAACTTTCTGGGGCCGTTGCTGCTCGGCCGTCTGTTCGACACCATTGGCCGCCGGCAGATGATCGCCTTCACCTACATCGCCTCAGCGGTGCTGCTGGCCATTACCGGCCTGCTGTTCCAGCAGAACCTGCTGACGGCCCAGACCCAGACCTTGGCCTGGGTCATCGTATTCTTTTTCGCCTCCGCCGCCGCGAGCTCCGCCTATCTCACCGTCAGCGAGACCTTTCCGCTGGAGATTCGCGCTTTGGCCATCGCCACGTTCTACGCCATCGGCACCGGCCTTGGCGGCGTGGCCGGCCCGGCGCTGTTCGGCGTGCTGATCGCCAGCGGCTCGCGCAACAGCGTCTTCGGCGGCTATCTGCTGGGCGCGGCGCTGATGATCGCGGCCGCCGCCGTGGCCTGGCGCTGGGGCGTGGCGGCGGAGCGGCGGCCGCTCGAACACGTCGCCCGCCCGCTGGCGCTGCACGATTGACGCGCCGGAAACCCGCCGCGCGCCCCTGGGCAGGCGCACGGCCAGACCTCAGGGCGCGGCCGCCGCGCCGTCGCGCGCCTGCGCCGGAAGCCCCTTCAACCAGCCGACAAGCGCCGTCGTCACCTCCTGCGGGCGCTCCTGCTGGGTCCAGTGACCACAGCCCTCCAGCATCACCGCGTCCGCCAGGTTGGGAACGTGCCGGCGCATGGCGGCGATCATGTCGAGGCCTGGAACCATCGACAGCACCAGATCCCGCTCGCCGCCGATGAAGAACGCCGGCTGCTGGATCTTCTGACCGCGCCAGGGCGTCAGGAACGCAACGTCGCGATGCTGGTTGCGATAGCGGTTCAGGGGGCCCCGCAGGCCGCTCTGGCGGAATTCGCTGACCAGATAGGCGATGTCCTCCTCCGTCATCCAGCCAGGGAATGGATCGGGATCAGGAAGACCGTCGAGCACGCCGCCGCTGGCGGGCCGGCCATTGCCGAGGCCATCCGGGGCCTCGCCCGATAACCAGAAGTAGAACCGCCGCACAAACGCGTTCAGATCGCGTTCGGCCTCCGCTTCCGCGACGCCTTCTTTCTGGAAATACTCCTGGTAGAAAAACTTGCCGCGATCGCCGTAGACCGGCCGCACCGCATCAATTAGCGCCCGCTCGGCCACGCCCAGGAACGGCACGGACAGGGCCGCGACCGCCCTGATCCTGTCCGGGTGCAACAGGGCCGTATGCCACACCAGATGGGCGCCCCAGTCGTGACCGATCAACACGCCAGGCGCGCCGCCGCCTTCGGCCGCGACCACGCCGGCGATGTCTCCGGTCATCGATTCGAGATCATAGGCCTCCACCGGGTGCGGCCTGTCGCTGCCGCCATAACCCCGGCAATCGATCGCGCACACCTTGAAGCCGGCTTCGGCGATGGGGCCGATCTGATGCCGCCACGCCGCCCAGCTTTCCGGGAAGCCATGCACCAACACCACCAACGGCCCCTCGCCCGCGACAGCGGCGCGCAAACGGACGCCATTGGCGTCGATCATCCGGAACTCCGGATTCCCAGAAATGCTGACCATTGCTCCTCCCCGACGGCGCGATTGGCGCGCGCCTTTACGCCACCGTACATGAATATGGCGTCGCTGACAGATGGCCAGCGCGGGCGGACGCCTGGCGCTGCCGGATGCGCCCGCGCTCAGTTCCTGCCCCGCGCCCGCCGGCGCGCGCGCCTGTCCTGCGTCCATGACGCAAGCCCCACGGCCGCGCGCCTCGGCGCGGGGGTCTTGCCCTCAAGACGCAATGTCCGTTCCAGCAGCTGCTCGTACAGGGGGCGGCCGCCGATCCACTGCGCCGTCAGGTTGGCGGTCAGGCTGGCGCACAGCATGGCCAGCGTCAGGCCATAGGAGCCGGTGAGCTCCAGCGCCAGCACCACGCCAACAAGCGGCGCACGGATCGAGCCGGTGAACAGCGCGGCCATGGCCGCCACGCCGAAGGCCAGCGGCGAGGCGCTGTCACCCAGGGCCACTTCCAGCCCCAGCTGCAGGGTGACCAGCTCCACAAGAACGCCGAACGCCATGCCGGAACAAACGGCCAGGGCCAGGATCGGCGCGAAAACGCCGCCCGGCGCCCCGGCCGAATAGCTGCCCACCATGGTGAGAAAGCGCATGACGACGAACGCCAGCAGCATCGGCAGGGCGGGCGTCCGGGCAGCCCATTGCATGATCACGGTTTCGCCGCCGGTGACCGTTTGCGGCGCCACGGTCAGCAGGGCGCCGACGCCAAGCCCGACCAGCGCCGGCCACAGATAAGGAACGCGCCGGTTGCAGGCGGCGGCCAGATCCAACGCCGCGAGCACGACGGCGTTCAGCGCCACGCCCATGGCGCCGAGCACCACGCCCAGCAACGCGAAGGCCGGCAAGCTGGCCAGCGGCGCCTGCTGGCCGATCACCGGCAGATCAATGCGGGGGCCGGCGATCGCCTGGGTCACAACCGTCGCGGTGATCGCCGCGGCGATCACGCCCATATAGGTGCGGAACGTATAGGGAAACTGCTTGCGGGTTTCCTCAACGACGAACAGGGCGCCCGCCAGCGGCGCGTTGAAGGCGCAGGCAAGGCCCGCGCCGGCGCCGGCGGCCAGCAGCCCGCGCCGCTCCACCTCCGTGCAACGGGTCGCCCCGGCCGCCGCGGCCGACACGGCGGCGCCGATGTGAATGGTGGGGCCTTCGCGCCCCAGCACGAGGCCGGAAGAAATGGAAACAATGCCAGCGACGAACTTCACCGGCAGCACCCGGCGCCAGCGCACCTGGCGGATGCCCTGTACCGCGCCTTCCAATTCCTGGACGCCGCTGCCGCCCGCCTCTGGGGCGAAGCGGCGCACCAGCATCACGCTGATCACCGTCGCCAACATGGTCACAGCCATGGTGCACCAGATGCGCTGGTCGGGCGGAACCCGGGTCGCCAGCCATTGCGGCCAGGCGGACAGATGATCGATGGCGAGATGAAAAACCGAGCCGATCAGGCCAATGACAGCGCCGACAAGCGCGGCGAGCGCCACGAAAAGAAACTGGTAGACGCCAGCGCCCCCCGGCGAAGCCGCATCATTCAACGAAGGGGCGTCCGCCTGTTGCGATGTCTGTGACCCCACCAAGCCCGGCGCCCTCCCCTGAAACAGACCGCAGTCATCCCACGGCCCCATCGCCAGCGACGGGGCCTGGTTTTCAAGGCCCGGAGTCGGCGCCCCGGGCCGCGCGGCGCTTACTTGCCGCCGAGCGCGCGCTCAACGGCGCCCGCCGCCCACTCCTCAGGCGAAATCTTCACCGCGCGCGCCTTTTCATTGACGGCGTCGATCACCGCCGGCGGCAGCGGCACGTTCAGGATGATCTCCTCGGCGCTTTCCAGCCCATAGACCAGCGGCACGACAATGGTGGCGAAGCGCTGCACGCGGGCCACTTTCTGCTGGTCGGTCAGCGCGCTGTTGGCGGCGACCACCGGGCAGTAGGCGCTGATGAGGTTGTCGATCACCAGGGTGCGGTTCGCCCCGTCCTTGCGCAAACGGTCAACGGCGGCGTTGAGGGCGTCCGGGACATTCAGCGGGTCCTGCTGGCCAAAGCTCAGGCGCAGATCCTTCACCGCGGCCGGCTCCTCGCCCGCCTTGATCGCAGGACATTCAAGACGCCGGTCAGCGGCAAAGGCTGGAGCAGCGAACGCGACAGACAACGCGGCGGCGATGAAAAAGGCTTTCTTCAAGTCTCTTCTCCCTGCGTCCCGGAGGGGACAATTGACAATTCCGGCCCCTCAGGGGGCCTGGCTCAGGCGTGCGGCGGCTTTCCGGCGGCGCGCAGGAGGCCGCTCACGTCGCCCGCCTGATCCGCCACTTTGGCCAACGGAACCACGCATGGGCCATCAAGACCCGCCAGCGCCGTCAAATCGACGCTGACGAAATTGAGGCCATTATAGTCGCGCACAAAAAACAGCTTGCGATCAAGATCGCTCATGCTGGTCCAGGAAGTAAACTCCGTTGCATAGGTCTCCGGTCCCGCCGCCTTGAGCCCCTGCACCTCCAGACCGCCGCCATTGGCGGAGCAATCGATGGAGACGCCGCGCGGGCGGTCGAAATTGTTCATGACATGGGCCAGGGTCCGCACCGCCGCGTCAGGGTTGGCGGCCTTCTCGGTGTATTGCGCGTAATACACCGCCCGCACGAAGCGGCCGACCGAGGTGCTGGAAGACGGCAGGCCGGCGGTGGCGATGCCTGAATCCGGCTGCCGCGCCGCCAGGGCGCCAAAGGTGGCGCTGGAGCGGTCGACGTTGCTCAGGAAGGTGTAATTGTTGAGATTGGTGAGGTGCCAGTCGAACGCCGGCCCATTGGTCATGACGCCGACCGGATTGTCGAACAGGCGCATCACCCCTTTGGTGAATTCGATCACCAGGGCTGCCCCCGAGGGATCGTGGGCGACGTAGTGGAACGGCGACACGGCGCCGCCGAGCATGGCCAGCGGCTCCAGCAGCACCGGCTGGCGCTCCAGCCCGGCGCGGACCTCCGCCACCGTGGCGAAACTGCCGAGGATCCAGCCGCCGAGATCAGAGGCCGCCAGAGCGGCCTGGGTCATGTCGAGCGATTGTGCGCCACCGGCTGACGGGTAGGACAGCAGGCTGAAGGTCAGGCCCTGGTCGTTCATGCCCTCGATGACCTTGAGATCATCCGGCCCCAGCGGCGCGGCGGCTGTCGGCGCCCGTCCCGGCATGGTGATGGCGACAAAATCATGCATCCGCCCAAACGTGACCGCCGGATGCCCGGCGACCTCCGAAACGCACTGCGCGCCTTTGGGGAAAATGGCGAGCTGATAAGGCAGGGCCACCGTCAGTTCGAGCGTCCGGCCGAAGTAGGCCTTGCCGGCGGCGTCCTTATAGACAAGCGACGTGCACATCCAGAAATCCCCCTGTCCGGCCTGGTTACGTCAAGCGGTACATGATCCGCGGGAAAAGGAAAATGGTCATATTCCGCGCCATCACCGGTGCATGAGGCCGGACGCCGTATCCCGCGACGTCATCGCCCCCAGCACGAAGGCCAGATTGGCGGCGGCGACCAGTGAAGCGGCGTGGGCGTCGGCCTGGGCCTGGCGGGCGACAAGCAGGCCGCTGTCAGCGGCGGTGGCGGCGGTGATGGAGCCGACGCCGGACTTCCAGGCCGCGAACGCCGCGTCATAGGTCACCCGCGCCGCATCGGCCAGCGCCGACGCCGCCCGGTATGACGCCAGCGCCGAGCGCAAGGTGTCGGAGGCGACGATGATCTCGCGCACCGCGTCGTTCTTCACCCGATTGAATGTGGTTTCGCCGGAATCGGCCAGCGCCTCCGCCTTGCGCAACTGGGCGGCGCGCAGGCCGCCGTCATAGATCGGCATGGTCGCGCCCACCAGGAAGCCGGTGGTGGAGCCCTGCTGGCCAATGGTCGGCAAACCGGTGGCGCTCAGGCTGTTGGAGCCGCCGGCGGCCACGGCGCTGAGGAACACCTTGGGCATGAACTCCGACTGGGCGGCGGCGACGCCGGCGCGGCTGGCTTTCATCGCCGCGTAGCTGGCCAGCACGTCGGGGCGGCGCGCCAGGGCGGCGCGGATGGCGGCGTCGGTCGGCGCCTGGAAATTCGCTGACAGCGCCCGGCCGCTGGCGTCGCGGATCTGCATCTGCGTCATCGGCGACACGCCCATGGCGCCGAGCAGCGCCTGGTAAGCGCCGCGTTCGGCCCCCTGGGCCTGCACCAGGCCAAAGCGCGCCTGGGCGACCTGCTGTTTCGCCTGGGCGACCTCCACCGTGTTGCCGAGCCCTTTTTCCATGCGATCGACGGCGGCGGCCTCGATGGCCTGGCCGTTGCCCAGGGTTTGCGTGGCGATACGGACGCGGCTGCGCGCCGCGCCATAGAGGAAATAGGCGCGGGTGACGTCGAAGATGATCTTCTGATGCGCGCCGTTGAACAGCACGTTGGCCGCCGCCGAATTGTGCCGGGCCGCGTCCCGCAGGGCGCGACGCTGGCCAAAATCGAACAGCAGCCATTGCAGGGTCACCGTTGGGGTGACGCCGCCGACGGTGACGCCGGGGTCACGCAGGCCCGGCAGGCCATTGTCGACGCTGCCCCCCACCCGCTGGCGCCCGCCAATGACGCTGGCGGAAATCACCGGCAGATAGGTCGCCGCCACCATGCCTTCCGACAACGCCGCCTGACGCGCCTGCTGCCAGGCGAGACGCGTCGTCGGGTTGCGGCTCTGGGCGATGTCGATCAGCTCCGGCAGGTCATGGGGCCGCTTCGACGAAATATCCGGCGTCGCCTCCAGAGCCGCCACTTCCGGCTGTGGCGTGACGCTGAACGACGGCGCGGCGCCGGGCGCCTCCGCCGTCTGCTCGCCCTTCGGTTTCCAGGGCGCGGCGGGATGTTCCGGCGCGTTCTCCAAAGCGCTGGTGGCGCAGGCCGCGAGGCTGCCGGCCGCTGCGATCAGCAGGCCTGACCTCAGGTGGCGGTTCACACGTTTCACGATGAGCCAGGAGGCGTTTTGTAGCGTCATGTTCTCATCCGGCGGCAAGCTGGGTGACGTGGCGGGCCCGCGCCAGCGTGTCGGACGCGTCGCCATCCGTCATGACGGCCGGCGGCGCCGGGGTCAACGCCGGGTCGCGCTCCGGCCCGAGCCTTGCGGCGGCGCTCCGGAACAGGCGGCCCTCGGCGTCGTGCGGCCGGCCGCTGAAGGCGACGGCCGGCAACAGGGCGACGATTTCATCGATCAGCCCGTACAGGCGGCGCAATTCGGCTGGCGCCGGGCTCTGGCCGCGCGGCTCGAACGGCGTCATGTCCAGCGCCATTTTGGCGGCGGCCGTATCCGTGGCGACGGCGGCCATGTCATTCACGGCGTCGGGCCGGGCGGCGGGGGCAAGAGCCGCCAGGCGGGCGAGCGCGTCCAGCGCCCCCGAGAGGCGGCGGCGGACCTCCACGGCGGCGCTCTTCGGCCAGAAGTTGGTGAACATGATGAACACCAGCGTATTGCCGAGCAGAATGCCGATAATCCGGTCCCGCGCCGACCCCATGTCGAGGCTGGGGCCAAAGCCGTTGAGAATGGTCAGCAGGAAAGCGAGGCCGATCTGCACGCCGCCATAGGAAATCCGCTCGCTTCCCGTCGACACCCATGCGGCCGGCAGGATGGCGCAGAACACCAGCGCCATCAGCCCCCCGACGGAGGTGAGATGCGGAATGACGAAGAGGATCGCCAGAATGCCCATCAGCGCGCCGATCAGGCAGCCGACAATGCGCAGCGTCAGCTTGTGTGCGGTCTCGCCCGTGGTGCCCAGCGCCGCCACGTAACAGGTGACCATGGCGGTGGCGATGCCCTCCCAGTTGAGCAGGGAGTAAGTCAGGTAAGCCAACACCGCCGCCGCCGTGGTTTTCAGGGCGTAGCGCTGGTGGTCCGGGTTGGTGAAGGCGTCCGGCGCCCAAAACGCGGCCTTCGCCGGGGTCGCCGCCATGCCGCCATCCGGCGCGGCGAGGCCGGCCAGCGACCGCCGGATCACCGCCAGCGCCGGCGCGTCCTCCGGTGCGTGCTCCGGCGGCGTGGGCTGGGGCAAAAGCTCCCGACGGCGCACCGCCAGGGCGGCGCGACGGCATCCATCCGCCAGGGACCGGCGCGCAGCGTCGCTGCCGGCGCCGGCCGGCGCCGCGGCGGCGGCCAGCAGCAACCGGTAGGCGGTGGAAGCAGCGCCCGCCAGCCATTGCGCCTCGGCCCTGGGGGCGGTGTGGAACAACCGGGTCATCATCACCCGCTTGTCGACCTCGGCCTGCCCCTCCGCCAGCAGCGCCGTCGCCTTGCGCCGGTCGCCCGTCTCCAGCAGGTCGGCGGCGGCCTCCAGACGTTCCGCAACCGTGCGGCGCAGCAGGGTGTGCGGACCCGTGCCGAGCAGCAGACAGAAGCCGATCATCAGCGCCATCGGCATGCAGGCCATCGCCCAGGCGTAAAGCAGGCCGCGCGTAACGATCTCGCCAACCGGAACCAGGTCCACCATGGTCAGGATAAAGGCGATGACCAGGCCGATGATGGCGCCAATCTCGCCAAGCTGCGACGCCGAACTCAAGAACAGAAAAAGAAACGTCGCCCCGGCGATCACCGCCAGGCGCAGCAACGGCGTTTCCGCCAGCGCCTCTATCAGCGGCGCCATGGCGAACACGACAAGGGTGGCGAGAATGATCAGGCCGATGGCCTGGCCTACGCACTCGGCGCCGTTGGGCCGCATCAGGAAGATGATCAGATAGCAGCTGATGGCGGATTCCGGAATCCGGTGCATCATCGCCACGGCGGCGGTGATGGCGCAGAGCAGGGCCACGCGCCAGGTGAGGCCAAGGCGCCCCTCGAATGGCTGAAGATCGCTCCAGACCTGCCGGGCGATCATGCGCCAGGGGGCGTCAGCAGCCGTCGCCATGATGCACCATTGCCGTCGCGGAAGCGCCGACGCGCATCAGGTCGTCAGGCGGATCGATGAGCCGGATGCGGACCGGGAAGCGCTGGGCGATCCGCACCCAGTCGAGGCTCCTGGGCGTCACCGGCAGGCTGCGGGGAATGCGGATCACATCCTCCGAGGCCACGCCCCAGCTGATGCTCTCCACCCGGCCGCGGATCATCCGTTTGCGGTCGGACAGGACGTAAACGGCAGCGCAATCGCCAACGCGGATCGCCGGCAATTCCGTCTCGGTGAACGGCGCGATCGCGAACCACGCGCCCGTGCTGATGAGGGTGAACACCGACTGGCCGGGGATCACGTACTCCCCAACGCCGGTGTTCAGGCTGGAAACCTTGCCGGCGAAGGGCGCGCGCACCTCGGTGTTGGCCAGCCCCCGCTCCGCCAGCGCCAGCACCGCCCGGCGGGCGTCCACCAGGGCTTCCGCCGCTGTCAGGCCGCCGACAAGGGCGTCCGCCGCATCCTTCTGGCGCATGGCCTGACGCAGGCTCACTTCCGCGTCCTGCTTCGCGGTTCGGGCGGCGTCCACCTCTTGAGCGCTCACATAGCCCTTCGGGCGCAGCGCCGTCAGGCGGGCCAGGGTCTGCGTGGCGAGGGCCAGGTTGGATTTCGCCCGCGCGATCTGTTCGTCGGCGATCATGGCGTTGTTCTGTTCGGCCACGACGGCGCGGCGCCTGTCCGCCAGCGCCGCCTCCGCGATACGCAGATCCGCCGCCGCCTGGTCACGCGCCAGCCGGTAGGGCTCTTTCTCAAGGGTGAACAGCAGGTCGCCCCTGGCCACCGCCTGGTTGTCCACGACGTGGAAGCTGGCGATGCGGCCCGGGACGCTGGCCGAAACCGTCACGGTCTCGGCGCTGAGGCTGGCGTCCTGGGACAGCGGGTTGCGATCGGCCTGGCGCATGAAGCGCTCGCTGCCCAGCACCGCGAGGCCAATGATGATGAGGCCGACCAGCGTTCCCCAGACCTTCAGCGCGCGCTGTTTACCCGCCTGCGCCATGCGTTACCTGCCAAAGCCGAAGAAGGAAACCAGAAGGCCGATGATGACCGCGACCGCGACGTACACCGGCAGGCGCACGGGGAACATGTCGTCAAGGCCAACGCGAATGAACGCGACGCGCACCAGCACGGCGCCAATGACGCCAATGAAGGCGCACAGCAACCAGGCCGGGAAGTAAGCGCCAAACAGCGAAATGGCCGGCGCGCCGAGCGGAGCGCCGCCGGGGGCGCAACCGGCCAGGGAGCCCGCCCCCATCATCAGGATTGTCAACGGCGCCGCAAGACGGCGCGCCCCAGAAACCGGGCCGTTCAAACGGCGCGCGCCGGACAACGCCTCCTTGACGGCGCGCCGGGCCAGGCCGGATGCGGCCGGCCGCGGAGGAGATGCGGCGCCGCGTATGAACAGGCGTTGCGGATAATCCTGGACGACAGGCAAGGAACCTCCACCGGAGCATACCGAGGGGAGCAACAGCGCCCCAGGGGCGCCCTGGAGCATGCTGTATCCGGAAAAGGGCGCAAGCAGGCTTACGACCAGATACAGCTGTGCTTAGACATTTCCTGCCCCAGCGACAAGTCGATCACCGGCAAACCCGTCAAAATGACCAGGACCGGCCCTGATCCAGGCGCTGTCGCAACGCGGCGGGCTCCGCGCCGCCATCCACGCCGGACGCGCTGGCTCCAGGCGGCGCAGACGCAACAGGCGCCAGCATTAACGGTTCTGGCGCGCTGGCAAAGCGCCCATCACAACGACGTAGATGCAGATGACAACAACTTGACTTCGAACCCGGCGGGAAACCATAAATTTATGCGGGTGATTTCTTTCTGGAATTCTCCCCAGCATCTCCCGTGCAGGGATCAACAGCACGGTAATTGCGGGCGCCGGAACTCAGTCATTGGGCCTGAGTTACCGTAAACCTGACTGTGGAGCAAACAATCATGCGGCCGCTTGACGTCATGTGGGTCGGTCTTGGCGGCGGAGCCGGATCATTGTTGCGCTGGCAGATCGGCCGGCTGGTGGGCGAACGCTACCACGGCGGCTTCCCCCTCGGCACATTCCTCATCAACGTGAGCGGCGCCTTCGTCATCGGCTACCTGTCGGTTCTGTTCTCCGTCGACTGGCGGGACCGCTTCGGCGCGCCGCTGAACGCCGGCGTGCTGACCGGCGTTCTGGGCGGCTACACCACGTTCAGCAGCATGCAGCTGGATGCGCTCAAGCTCAGCGACGCGCAACGCGCCATGACCGCCGCCGCTTATCTGGCTGGCTCTGTCGTCGCGGGCCTGCTGGCCGCGGCCGGCGGCGCGGGCCTGGCCCGCTGGCAGGGTTGAGGAGCGCCGCCATGATCAACGCCATTATCCTCGTCTTCGTCGGCGGCGCCATCGGCGCCATGGCGCGTGAATTTCTCATGCTCGGGGTTCCCGATCCGTCAGACGGCTTTCCCCTGCCGATTTTCGTCGCCAATGTCGTCGCGTCGTTCCTGCTCGGCCTGGTCACCGGCCTGCACCAGCGCCGCGCCGTCACCGACGACGTCAATACGCTGGTCGGAACCGGCGTCATGGGCGGCCTGTCGACGTTCTCAAGCTTCGTCTACGGCGCCTTCGTGGTGATGGGCGCCTCCGCCGCCGGCATGACGGTCGCCCTCGCCTACCTGGCCGCGAGCCTGCTGCTCGGTTACGCCGCGGTTTGGGCCGGCTACCGGCTTGGCATGCGCGGCGGCGCCTGAACCAGGCGTCCCGTTCACGTCAGATACGTGATCCACGCCAGGGCGATCGCCAGACAGGCAACGGTGACCGGCGCGCCGGCGCGCGAGAATTCCATGAAGGAAACGCGCACGCCGCATCGGGCTGCCTGCTCGACAACGATGATGCCGGCCAGGCTGCCGAAGACGACGAGATTGCTGAAAAAGCCCGTTCCGACAGCCAGCGCCGCGCCGAGCGCGTCGGCGTCCGCGCCCGGCTGCAGAAACGGCGTCAGCAACATCACCGTCGGATTGTTGCCGATGACGTTGCTGAGCAGACCGCCCACGAGGCACAAGGTCAGCGGATCGTTCAGGTCGACGCCGGCATTGCGCAGATCATGCAGCCATTGTTGCGGCAGGCCGGTCAGGTCAAGCGCGGCGTTCACCACGAACAGCCCCATGATCAGCAGAAGCAGATTGCCGTCCACATGGCCCAGCATGTCCTTCGAGGCGATCTTGCGGTTCAGCAACAGCACGCCGGCGGCGGTGAGCGCGATGATCTCCCGGGGCCAGTGACCGGAGATGAACGCCGCCATCACCGCCAGCGTGACCAGGGCCGCCTTGATGGTTTCCCACCTGTCCAGCGGCGGACTGGCGTCAGCCTGCGACGGGGGCGCGTCCTGGCCGGCCGGCAACGCCCAGCGCCCACGGTACATGAAGGCGACCACCGCCCACACAACCGGGAATGACAGCAGGGCCGGGAGCGCCGCCACCCGTATGAAGCCGCTGAAGGACAGGCCGAGCCCCTGGGCGACGATCATGTTCTGCGGGCTGCCGCTGATCATGCCCACGGACCCGGTGTTCACGCCAAAACAGAAGGCGAGCAGAAACGGGACCGGGTTAAGCTTGCGCGCCATGGTGATGGACACCAGCAGCGGCGTCATCGCCACCATCACCACGTCCTTGGTGAGGACAGCGGCCAGCACGCCGCCGACCACGATCAGTATGGCGAGAAGCACGGGTGGACTGACTGGCATGGTGGCGACGCGCTGCGCCAGCCAGGCGTAGAAACCGGATACGACAAAGGCCGTCGACACCACCATGAGGCCAAACAGCATGCCCAGGGTGCGATAATCGACGGCTTCCCACGCCGCCTTCGGCGAAATGGCTCCGAAAACGATCATGGCCAGCGTGCCAACGACCGCCGCGCCGGTGCGGTCCACCCGCAAACCCGGCAGTTTGCCGAACGCCATGGCCACATAAACCAGGATGAAGATGATGAGAGTGACGTTCATCCGGCAGTCCTGGAGTCTGGCGCGTTCTGGCGACCCGTTGGGGCGTCGCGACAGACGCTCAAAAAAAACGACGCCGCCCGGCAGATCGTGGCCGGGCGACAACTGCGCGCGCATCATGCCGGCGAAGGAGGCTCCGCCGGCCGGCATGACGTAATGTCAGGGCGTTTCAGGATGCGAATGCCATCGCATCCCGGCTCATTCAGCCCGCTTGCTGTCCATGTTCCAGAGATTGACGGCGCGCTCGCCGGTCTCGGCCACATCGAGGCCCGCGAGCTGGACTTCCTCCGGCACGCGCAGAATGCCCATGGCGTCCAGCGCCTTCAGCAGGATCAGCGTGATGATCACCGCCCAGGCGGCGACGATGGCCACGGCGAGCGCCTGCACGCCAAGCTGCTGGGCGCTGGCCTGCACCTGGTTGATATGGGAGCTGGCGAGGACGCCGATCAGCAACGCCCCGGTAACGCCGCCCACGCCATGGGCGCGCCAGACTTCCAGGGTGTCATCGATCTTCAGCCATTTCTGCACGTATTTCGCGTAGTAGCAGACCGTCGCGCCGGCGGCGCCGATCAGCAGGGCCGCCATGGGTTCGACATAACCCGAAGCCGGCGTGATGGTGGCGAGACCGGCCACGGCGCCGACCAGCACGCCAGAAAACGTCGGGCGGCGGGTTTCGCGCCATTCCCAGAACATCCACACCAGCATGGCGATGGAGCCGGCCAGCATGGTGTTGGTGAAAGCGTAGGCCGCCAGCGCATCCGCCGCATAGGCGCCGCCGGCATTGAAGCCAAACCAGCCGAACCAGAGCAGGCCCGCGCCCAGCGCCACGAGCGGCAGGCTGGCCGGCATCGATTCCTTCTCGCCAACGCCCAGCTTGCGCTTGCCCAGATACGCGGCGGTCGCCAGCGCCGAGAAACCGGCCGCCGTGTGGATGACAATGCCGCCGGCGAAGTCCACCACGCCCATCTTTGCCAGGAAGCCGCCGCCCCAGATCCAGTGCGCCGCCGGCAAATAGACCAGGCCGGTCCAGAACGCGATGAACAGCAGATAGGCGCCGAACTGGAAGCGGCCCACGAACGCGCCGGTCATCAGCGCCGGCGTGATGATGGCGAACATCATCTGGTAGGCGAACACCATGATGAACGGCACGCTCTTCGCATAGGCCGGGTTGGGGCTGATGCCGACGTGATACATGCCGAAATACGTGGCGACGTTGCCGATCACCCCGTTAATGTCCGGGCCAAAGACGAGGCTGAAGCCGCCGAACACCCAGATCAGCCCGACCACGCCCATGCAGACGAAGTTCTGGATCATGATCGACAGCATGTCGCGCTGCTTCACCAACCCGCCGTAGAACAGGGCGAGCGCGGGAGTCATCATGCACACCAGGGCGGTGCACATCAGAACAAAGGCGGTGTCGCCTGCATTAATGCCTTGCATGGTCGTTACCCCTGGCAGAAGAGCGGGAACGTCCTGCCGGACGGTCCCGCCGAAGGCGCTGGAGACACGGCGGCCCGGAAGCCGCCGCGCCGGGTCATTTGGCGGCGGGTGCGTCGCCCACCGGATGTCCGCGCACCGGGCGGTGCGGATGCGGCGCCAGCAGCGACTTCGGCGCGATGAACAGATACATGGTCAGCACATAGGGGGCGGTGAACGACGGCAGGCCCGATGGAGGCATGATGACGTCGAAGGCGCCCTGCACGAAGACGCAGGTGACCGTGGCGAGCAACGCGTAAAGCGCCGCCTTCATGGACGGATTGAGGAAGATCACGCCCACGGCGAGGGCGGTCAGCACCGGGCTGAAGCCATACAGCCCCTGGGCGACCGTCGCCGGATTGGCCCCCATGCCGATGGCGACGACCATGGCGATCAGCGACCCCGCCGCCGTGGCGACGCCGGCCGGAACCGAGGCGATGAAAATGCCGGCGAGGATAATCGCGCCGCTGATCTCGTTGCCCAGCAGGAAGACCTGGCCAATATTGCGGAAGAAGATGCGGACCAGATCCAGCGCGGGAGGAATGGCGACCGCGCCCTGCACATAATCCGCGGCGAGCTTCGGCGCATCGCCGGTTACCTGCAGGCCGCCAAATGTATAGGCGCCGGCCACCATCAACCAGCCAGTGAGCACGAACGGCCCGGTTGAACCCGGGATGCCCCAGCTTTTGGTGAGCGTGGCGCTGAAGGCGGCCGTCACCACGGTGCTGGCGGCGGAGCCAACAATCACATAGACCCACAACTGGGGAGACGCCGCGATGAAGGTCGGCAACGCCGCCCCCACCAGCACGCCGTTAAAACCAAACAGACCGGTCCTGATGGAAGGGCCGTCGCAGTCCAGCAGCCATGCCGTGAGGGTCGCCACCACCACGCCGATCGCGGCGCCGATGACCGTCGCCCAATTGCCGGAAGCCCAGGACGCCCAGCCCATGGCGGCGAAGAACAGGGCGCCCGTCAGGGCGTTCTCCATGAAGAACACCTGGCTGGTTCCGCGCAGGCATATTGTCAGAGGGTCGTTTCTCTCTCCCGACATGCTCCGCCCCTTTCCGGTTGTCTTGCGTCGCACAACGACTCTGGCGTCAATCGCCGCCGGAAAGCCGATCCATCCGGCTCCCGGCGCTTTCCACTTCACGTGCGCCGGCCGTCCACACACATCCCGGCAGACCGCCAGGGGCAGACGCTCAGCGCCACAAAAATTCCTCCGGCAACGTGCGCCCGCGCGCCTCCTCGCGAACGATCCGCCAGAACCGGCGCACCTCCTGGCGCACGTCGTAACTTTCAACGCCCACCACCCGCAGCATGAGGCCGGCCCCGTTGGGCAGCCGGCTGACGCCGGCGATGGCGCGCCGCTCCTCCGCCGGGAAAAGCGTCCCGAAGCGCTCCCGGATGCGCGCCGCCACGTCCGGCGGCGTCAGGCACATGATGTTGGCGAAAGCGTCGAAGCCGCGCATCACGGCGGCGAAATTCACCGTCGGATCGCCCTTTTCAATCAGCAGCTTCTCGGCGAACAGCTCCGACCCGCCAGGGCGTCGCACCGACACCGCCATGGACAGCAGGTCGAGCCCGAAGCGCTCGTCCTCATGGTGGTGCTTGCGGCCGCTCATCAGCATCTCGCCGTAAAGCACCGTAGCGTCCTCCGCGACGGTCACTTCGGTTTCGTTAATGAAGCGGGAGCCTTTATAGGGAATGGTGAAATCCGGCAGGTATTCGAGATAGGCGCCGGAAGCCACCCGCACCGTCTGGTGCTGCGAGGCGTAATTGGCGTCCATCTGGTGAATGCGGTTGGCGCTCTGCGACGTCACCTGGGCGCAGGCGCCCGCCTCCACCGAGATGTCGATGCGGTAGCGGTCGCCCTGCAACACCCCGCCGCCCACCGAAATGATCGGGCAGATCGGCAGCTCCGGCATGGCCTCGTCCCAGTACAGGGCCTGCTGCACCAGCAGCGGCGCCACCCGGTAGAGATCATGCAGCACCGAGCGCCCATCGCGCAGGGAAAAGCCAAGCCGCAATTCACCCACCTTGCCGGGCGCGGCGGCGCGCATCTGCCGGGGCTGGGTCTGGTAGCCCTGCACCTCACGGGCGGCGTCAAGCCGGCCCAGGCGCTCGTGCAGCGTCATGGCCGTCACCCGGCGGCGGGCGTCGACGCGGGCGTTCTGGCCGGCGTTGTCTGCACGTCGAACAGGGCCATGTCCATGATGAGGGCGATGAGGTCGTCGATGCCCTCGCCGGTCTTGCAGTTGGTGAAGACGAACGGCTTCTTGCCGCGCATCAGCTTCGAGTCCCGGTCCATCACCTCCAGGCTGGCGCCGACGTAGGGCGCGAGGTCCTTCTTGTTGATGACCAGAATGTCCGACTGGCAGACCCCGGCGCCGTTCTTGCGCGGGATCTTGTCGCCGGCCGCCACGTCGATGACATAGATGTAGAAATCGGCCAGCGCCGGGCTGAAGGTCAGGGTCAGGTTGTCGCCGCCGGACTCGATCATGATGACGTCGCTGTCGGGATATTTCTCCTCCAGCTCCTCGACGGCGGCGATATTCATCGACGGATCCTCGCGCACCGCCGTGTGCGGGCAGGCGCCGGTTTCCACGCCGACGATCTTTTCCTCGATCAGCACGCCGTTGAGCGTGCGGCGCACCTGTTTGGCGTCTTCGGTCGTCACCACGTCGTTGGTGATGATCAGCGGCTTGACGCCCATGTCGATCAGGCGCGGCGTAATGGTTTCGATGATCGCCGTCTTGCCGGAGCCGACGGGACCGCCAATGCCGATGCGGGTGATCTTCTTCATTGTGCCTGACCTCTTGCAGGGCGGCGCCGCCGGCCCTCAGTTCATGAACAACCGGACGTGCGCCGTCGTGTGATGCGCCACCAGCACGTCAAACACCGGCGCGAACACCGACATTTCATCCAGCGACAGGTCGCGCACGGCCTCGTAGTCCTCCTGCACGCGCTGTTGCGTCGCAAACAGGATGCGCTGCGTATCGAGATGATCAATCCGCATCAGCCGCACCGCGGCGCTGAGGATCATCGAAGCCACGCCATATTGATGCATGACGAAGATTTCCGCCTCATCCGCCCCCATATGGGCGAGCGCAATGGCCTGGCCGACGGGAAAGCAGCCGGGCGTCGCGCCGGCCCGGATGTCGCCCAGCCAACGCTCCAGCACCGGGAAATCGCTGATTTTCAGCGCCAGTTCGGCCAGCTTCTTGCCCATGCGGGCCAGCATCATCTGCTGTTCCTCGCCGACCCGCCGGCTCCACAGGGCGGCGTCGGCGGCGCGGATCGCCTCATAATCGTCCGCCCGCATGGCCCGGCTGGCGTGCAGCAAGGCCACGCCGTCCATGCGCGCCGCCTGGCGCACCGCCAGTTCGACAAACTCCCGCAGGCTGGCGGGATCGGTGACCACGCCGGTCTGCAACGCCGATTCCAGCCCGTTCGAGAAGGCGAAGGCGCCGACCGGCAGGGTGGAATCCGAAAACTGGAGCAGGCGCGCCAGATGCGTCATGTCGCGCGGCGCGGGCAACCCGTCAGACCTCGCCTCCGACATCAGCTCTCCTTGGGGTGGGAATGGGGGTGGTCGTGATCATGGTCGTGACCGTGCGCATGGGCATGGTCCTGATCGCCGTGGCTGTGGCCGGCCTGACCATGGTCGTGCGCATGGGTGTGGCTGTGGGCGTGCGCATGCCGCTCGCCGCCGGCGTGCGCATGTTCATGGCTGTGCTCGTGGCTGTGGGCGTGCGCGTGGGCCGCGCCCCCAGCGTGCTCATGGCCGCCATGATGGTGATGCGGCGTGGCGTCGGCGCCGGCGAACAGCAGCCGCACCTCGCGCGCGTCCAGTTTCGCTGCAATTTCCTCGCCTGGCGCGAAGCGCGTGCTTACATGGGCGAAAGCATGGGTGCGCATCACCGAGGCCATGACCTTCTGGTCCACCGACAGCGGCACATAGACCGTGCTGCCCTTGATCACGGCTGGCCAGTGCTGGTTGCCAAGGCCATGGCCCAGTTCGAAGCTGGCCCGGAGGATTTCCGCCGGAGACAGGCTTTCCAGCCCCTCCAGTTCGATGACCAGAACTTCTTTCAGCGCCACGCGAGCGACAACAATGACGTTCTGCGCCTCGTCGGCGTACAGCACGTCGCCGTCATGCAGGTGCTCGGAGCGCGGCAGCGAGATCGCCAGCTCCACGCCGCCTTCGCTGGCCTTGCGCAAGCGGTTCTTCGGCGCCTCCCACTGCTCAAGCACCAGATGATCGACGCGCGCCGTGCGGGCGCGCGCGCTCCAGACGGGATCATTGATATGGCCGAGCTTCTTCTCAACGAGGATCATGCTTCCTCCGTTACGTCCGTGCAGGCGCCGTCGCGCGCCGGCGATCATGGGGCCGCGCCGCTGGCGCAAACCCCGGTCAAGCCGGACCGGAGCCTGTCCTGTCCTGTTGATTGAGCGCTTCCGGCAGGACGGCGTCCGCCTGCCGGAAACGCCGGCGGCTCAGCTGAAGAAGTGCAACTGGGTCAACGGCAGATGGGACGCCGGCTCGATCGTCGCATGCTCGCCATCCACCGTCACCGCGAAGGTTTCCGGGTTGACCTCGATGGTCGGCAACGTGGCGTTGCGAACCATGGAGGACTTGCTGATGGTGCGCGTGCCGTAGACCGGAATGACCTGTGACTGCAGCGCATAACGCTCCGCAATCCCGTCCTCGAAACCGGCGTGCGAGGTGAAGGTCACGCGCGTCTTCGCAAGGGCGGAGCCCATGGCGCCGAACATGGGCCGGTAGCGCACCGGCTGGGGCGTCGGCAGCGAAGCATTGGGGTCGCCCATCAGCGCCCAGGAGATCATGCCGCCCTTGATGACCATTTTCGGCTTGGCGCCGAAGAAGGCGGGATCCCACAGCACCAGGTCGGCCATCTTGCCGACCTCGACCGAGCCGATCACATGGCTGACGCCCTGGGCGATGGCGGGGTTGATGGTCACCTTGGAGACGAAGCGCAGCACGCGCGCGTTATCGTTGCCCGAGGCGTCGCCGGCATAGGCGCCGCGCCGGGCCTTCATCAGATGCGCGGTCTGGATGGTGCGGGCCCAGTTCTCACCGACCCGACCCATGGCCTGGCTGTCGCTGGAGAGGATCGAGATCGCCCCCATGTCGTGCAGCACGTTCTCGGCGGCGATCGTCTCGACGCGCACGCGACTCTCCGCGAAGGCCACGTCGGTGGGGATCTTGGGGCTGAGGTTGTGACAGATCATCGTCATGTCGAACAATTCGGCCTGGGAGTTGATCCCGTAAGGCAGGGTCGGATTGGTCGAACTGGGAATGACGTTGGAGACGCCGGCCACGCGGATGATGTCCGGCGCGTGGCCGCCGCCAGCGCCTTCCGTGTGGTAGGTGTGAATGGTGCGGCCTTCAAAGGCGGCGATGGTGTTCTCGACGAAACCGGCCTCGTTCAGCGTGTCCGTGTGGATGCAGACCTGAACGTCGTATTCATCGGCGACGCCGAGACAGGCGCGGATGGCCGCCGGGGTGCTGCCCCAGTCCTCATGAATCTTGAAGCCCATCGCGCCGGCGTGCAGCTGCTCGATCATCGGAGCCGGCGCCGAGCAGTTGCCCTTGCCCAGCACGCCGGCGTTAACCGGCCAGGCGTCGAACGAACGGAGCATCATCTCGATGTTCCACGTGCCGGGCGTGATGGTGGTGCCGTTGGTGCCGTCGGTCGGACCGACGCCGCCGCCGAACAGGGTCGTCACGCCATTGCTCAGCGCCGCTTCCGCCTGCTGCGGCGAAATGAAGTGGACGTGCGCGTCGATGCCGCCGGCAGTCAGAATCAGGTGCTCGCCGGAGATGGCGTCCGTGCCGGCGCCCAGCGCCAGTCCCGGGGTCACGCCCGGCATGATGGCGGGGTTGCCCGCCTTGCCGATGCCGCAGATCAGGCCATCCTTGACGCCAACATCCGCCTTGATGACGCCCTGGACGCCGTCGATGATGGTGACGTTGGTGATGACCAGATCCGGCGCGCCGGCGGCGCTGGTCAGTTCGTTGTCATAACCCATGCCGTCGCGCAGGGTCTTGCCGCCGCCATAGACGGCTTCTTCGCCATAAACCCGCAGATCTTTTTCGATCTCGACAAAAAGATTGGTGTCGCCCAGACGGATCTTGTCGCCCGTCGTCGGGCCGTAAAGGTCGGCGTACTGCCGTCTTGAGATCTTCGCCATCCCGGAGCTCCAGTTCTGGCGCGCTTCCCTCTGGGGCAACCCCATGGAAACGCCTGTTATCTGCTGCTGTTACGCAAAGCCGCCGCCGGCCGCCGGAACTCCGGCGCCGGGAGGCGCCTCTCAGGATTTGTTGCGGAAACCGTAGCGCGCGACGCGCTCCATGGCGTCAGCCAGACGCGGCCGGTAATCGTTGTAGTTTTCGTCGCCAACCCAGCCGTTGACGAGCCCATTGAAACCAAGCACGCGCTGCTTGCCCTGGTAGGGCACCAGCGTGACTTCCTTCTCGTCGCCGGGCTCGAAGCGCAGGGCCGTGGTGGCCGGGATATTGAGCCGCTTGCCAAACGCCTGTTCACGATCGAACTCAAGCGAGGCGTTCACTTCAAAGAAGTGGAAGTGCGAGCCGACCTGGACCGGGCGGTCGCCGGTGTTGCGCACTTTCAGGGTCGTGGTCGGATAACCCGCGTTGATCTCGATATCATCCGACGCGAGCACAAGACCGCCGACGGGCGTGGTGATTGCATCCTTGCTCATCTTCGGCGCTCCCGTCACTTGATCGGATCATGAACGGTGATAAGGCGGCTGCCATCCGTGAAAACCGCCTCGACCTGCACGTAAGGAATCATCTCGACCACGCCGTCCATGACGTCGTCGCGGGTAATGGCCTTGCGCGCCAGCTCCATCACTTCCTCGACGGTCTTGCCCTCGCGCGCGCCTTCCAGGGCCGCGGTCGCAATCAGCGACACGGTCTCGGGATGATTGAGCTTGAGCCCCTTGTCCTTCCGCTTCTGCGCCACCTGGGCGAGCGTATAGATCATCAGCTTGTCGATTTCCCGGGGGGTAAAGTGCATCTGCCGCCTCCTTGCCGACCTGGGCATGCGCCCTTGCGCGTTCAGCATTCTGGTCTACGCCAGCGCTCTCTACCAGAGACAAATGGCGGAAAGCCAACGCCAAACTGCCTTTCGCATCCAGGATTTCACGTCGCCATTGCGCCAAATGGACAGAAACGCGGCCTGAGCATCTGTAATCCTTGACCTTTCAACCGGCGACGCGCGCGCGCCGCCGCTTTGGTCAATTTCAGGTGTATCCAGTTGACATCCCGCCCGCGCCGGGAAAAACGGCCCATCCCGACGAATTGTATGATAAAATGCACATTTGTTCATATTGTTCCCGTTGAAAAACGGCAAGCAACATCCATTGCGCTGACCCCTGCAACAACCGGGAGCGTCTATATACTGGGTAGCCCAGAACCGGTGCGCGGATAACTTCTGCGGAACAGGAGGCTGGGGGACTACACGCAAAACCACGACACGCCGGGAGACGACGGTTCGTCTTGACCAAGCGTCATCTCAAGCGCCATGGGGGGCGGCCGGCGCGCCAGGCGGCGGCAACGGGACCAGATGGTCGCAGGGCGTTCGGCAACTGGCCGCCGCAGGCCGCGCATGCGCCCGGTTCCGCAGATGCGCCGGGCCTTCCCATGCGGACTGCCGCAGCGCATGCGCAGCTTCATCATTTCGTTAATCCTGGCGGGGACAATCCGGATGAAAGCGCAGCGACGGGAGGGGGCATGACGGTCGGGGTTATCACGCAGTTCAGCATCGCTGCGGTCGTGCTCGTCGCGCTGGGCGGCGCCACATTTACCCTTGGGTGGATGATGCGGCGCAAGCGGGCATGGTCGCGCAATATCGTCGCCCATATCTGCCGCGTCGGCGGCCTGACCCTGATCGTGCTGACGCTGCGCCAGACCGTCTTTCTGGCGCTCTCTCTCTACCCCAGCCTGCATGTCGGCCCGGAAACCATCAATATCATCGCGGCGCTGGCCATCGCCCTGCTGTGGCTGCGCGAGCTGCTCCAGCTCATCAACCGGCTGACCAGCGCCCAGATCAGCAAGGGCAGCGACCCGACCTCGGCGCGCGCCGTCGCGCGGGCGCTCAAGGTGGCGGCGGCGTGTCTGGTCCTGCTGCTCTTCGGGGAGCACTTCGGCATCGGCCTGTCGGGCCTGCTCGCCTTTGGCGGCATTGGCGGCATCGCCATCGGCATGGCCAGCAAGGACGTCCTGAGCAATATTTTCTCGGGCATCATGCTGTTTTTCGACCGGCCTTTCCGCATTGGCGACTGGGTATCCTCGCCGGACCGGAATATCGAGGGAACCGTGGTCGAGATTGGCTGGCGCATCACCAAGATCATCACCTTCGACCATCGTCCGCTCTATGTGCCGAACGCGGTGTTCTCGGCAATCAGCGTCGAAAATCCGGGGCAGATGACCAATCGCCGGATCAAAACCACGATCGGGCTGCGCTACGAGGACGCCCAACGGGTGCAACCCGTGGTCAACGACATTCGCGCCATGTTGCAAGACAACGACAAGATTGATCATGACCATACGCTGCTGGTCTATTTTGATGAATTCGCCGGATCATCGCTGAACATCATGGTGTACTGCTTCACGAAAACCACGGACTGGGCCGCATGGCTGGCGGCGCAGCAGGAAGTCTACCTCGCCATTATCGACATCGTGCACAGGCACGGCGCAGATTTCGCCTTCCAGTCGCAAACGCTTTACATCGCGAAGGACCAGGACGGATCGAGATCCAACTTAACCAGATCCTCGCCGCCAAAAGATAAATGAAGCCTGCGCGGTGTCTTTGCCTGAAGACACATCAGGAGTTTCTCCTATGGCGGCCCGTGCGGCGAATAACCCGGATCGGCCACGTTGAGTGAAAGAAGTCTTTTTCTGTTAAAACGCCGGTGGGCGCCATGTTGAGGCTAAAAAAGACATGGACGCGTCCACCGGCGCAGCACAGCCGAAGGAGAGAAGGCGCGCCTCTTGCCTATATTACCGTGGTTACTCCTGTTCCGGCCCGGTGGATTGGGTTTTTTCCGGCTTCAGGAATCGGCTGACCATGGTCGTGACCAGTTTGCGGCTTTCCTCGAAGTCCAGGTCCGCTGTCATCAACGGCAGCATTGGCGCGGCGTCGAGGATCGCCACCAGGACCGCGCTGGTGTGCTTCGGATCCAGATGGGGATCGACTTCACCCCGCGATTGGCCAGCCGTCAAAGCTTCAGTCAGCAGTGTTCGAACTCCGTCAGTGTTCTCTTTGAGGATGGCCCTGATTCTTTCGTTACGCCCCGCTTCCGCCAGCAACTCAAACAGAATGCGGCAATGACTGAGATCGTCCCAGTCCCTCATGCTCCACAGCTCCGATAGCAGCACGGTTGCTGTCTGCGCGCCTTCAGGGTGGTCGCTGAAATGGCCATGGAGACTGGCAAGGTAATCATTGGCCATCTGCTCGATGATCGCGTCCTTGCTGGGGAAGTAATGATAGAGGTGGCCGGGGCTCATGGCCGCCTCCTTGCAGATCATCGAAATCGACGCGCCCTGCAGTCCATTACGCAGGAAGCACCGATGCGCCGCTGCGAGAATTTCCTGCCGTTTGCCTTCATGCCTTTCGGGAACGCGCTTGCGGACCATAGGGCCTCCATGAACATAGAATGATTGCTCTAATATAGCTTGATTTCGCTTCAGCCATAAATAGAGTGATCGCTCAATCTATGTCGGAACGGCAGGCGGGTCCAGACCGATGCTGACCCGGCCGGTCCACTCTCAAGGCACGAGGCAACATGAACAGGCTTCTTCCCATCATATCCACCGGCCTGGCTTTGCTACTGGCAGCATTTTTCCTGTTCGGCGCTTACGGCAACACCTTCATCTCCGAGGAAAACGCTGCGGCCTATGCAGCGTGGGGTTACCCTGACTGGTTCCACTACATCACCGCCATTCTCGAGCTGGCGGCCGGGCTGTTGCTGATCCGCGCTGGCCCGCGACCCTATGGAGCAGGCCTCGGCGCGCTGGTGATGGCCGCCGCTTCCCTCACGACACTGCTGAACGCTGATTACAGCCATGCAGTCGCTCCCAGCATTGTCCTGCTCGTCTCGCTTGTCGTGCTGGGCCTGTCCCTGGCCGTCCAGCGCGCAGCCCACTGAACTTTCCCCTTTCGGAGAATCCCGGGTGAACAGCTCGCCACCTCCGGCCGGTTCGGCCGATCCCACAAACGCGCCTGCGGCGCATCTGGACAGATGGTCCGACCTTCTGTCAGGCCGCTATCTCGCCATCGTTCTGGTCATGGCAAGCGGCATCCTGCTCTATGCCATGAACCTCTATTTCACCGCCGCGCTCATGCCCTCCATCGTCGCGGATATTGGCGGGCAGCAATACTATGCGTGGGTAACAACAGCTTTCGTTATCTCGGCCATCGTGGCGTCGCTGTTCGTCAGCCGCACTCTCGACTGGAAAGGGCCGGCCCTTGCCTATGTGGCGGCGTTCGTCGGCTTCGCGCTCGGCGCAGCGGCCAATGCCGCCAGCCCGACGATGGAACTGCTGATCGTCGGTCGCGTCGTGCAAGGGCTCGGCGGCGGTTTGCTGGCCGGGCTCGGATACGCGGTGATCCGCGCCGCACTTCCCGAACGCCATTGGGCGCGGGCGACCGGCGTCGTGTCGGCCATGTGGGGTTTAGGCACGTTGTTCGGGCCGGCGCTCGGCGGCGTGTTTGCCGAACTTGGGCTCTGGCGCTGGTCATACGGGGCGCTCGCGGTCGTGTCGCTGCTGTTTGGCGTCATCGCGCAGCGTGCGTTCGGGCATATGGCCGGTTCCGGGCGCCGCTCGCCCGTTCCCCTCGCCTCGCTCACACCGCTTGTCCTCGCAACAGTCGCCATCAGCCTGAGCGCGATCGCGCCGACAGGCTGGCCGACGCTGACCATGGCCGGAATCGGCCTTGTGCTGCTCTGGCTGTTTGTCGCGGTGGAGCGGCGGGCGAAAGAGACCATCCTTCCCCGCATCACCTATCGTCGTGGTCATTCGCTGAAATGGGTTTATCTGACGGTCGCCGCGCTCAGCGCGGGCGTAACGGTGGAGAACTTCATTCCGCTCTTCGGCCAGCAATTGGCGGGCCTGTCCCCGCTGGTCGCGGGTTTCCTTGGGGCGGTTCTGTCGCTGGCATGGGTAATCGCACAGCTGTTCGTGGTATCGGTAAAAAGTGAGACTGGCCGCCGCCGCGCCATTCGCGCCGGCCCGCTGCTTCTGACAGCCGGGCTGATCGCCTTTGGGCTTCTGCAGGTCACCGGCGCCGATATGGCGATGGCGCTGGTTTGGGCAGCCGTCCTCGCGATTGCCGGCGTTGGCATCGGTCTGGCATGGCCGCTGCTGGGTGTGGCCGCGATGAGCAGCGCCCACGACCCCGCCGAAGGGGGCAAGGCGGCCGCGGCTATCACCATTACGCAGCTTATCGCTTTCTCGATCACTTCCGCCCTCGCTGGGACGCTCATGGCGGCGGGCGGGGATTCCGCTGTGGATTCCGCGCGCTATATTACGCTCGGTATTGCGCTCCTCACTCTGCCTGGCGTTTTCGCCGCCGGTGTGGCGACGAGAAAGTAGCCGGCCATCATGCGCCGGAGGCAGTTGAAAGATGCGCAGCCATATCGACCGTCCAAACGACCCGGCGGCCCCATCCCTATGGCGGCGTTCATCCAGATGCTTGCCGTCGCCGCATATCCTGGATCGCCGCCGGGAGAAGCGCGCCTGTTTTTTAAAAACAAAGTGCGTCACTTACCAAGCATGAACGTTCTCTTTAAACCGGCTTGCCCCAAAGGCGATCAAGATATGGCTGTGGCGGCGCGCTGGCGTCGCCGCAACGCCACGTGGCGATCGCGGCCGGCCCTCACGGATACGAAAGGAAGACATGCCTGAGATCACCGGCGCGGCGACGTCGCGCCAGGAGGAGCCCGATCCTCCAGCCTGCGCCTTTGACGACGCCCCGGCACACGATCTCCCGGAATGGCTGATACGGGACGCCGCGGCGTTGCGGGTGCACCCGGCCTTTCAGGACGCGCTGCGGCTTTACGCCGGGCTGATGACCGGAAAGCTCGAAAATGCCCCCGACCGCGTGCGCGTCACCAGTGAGGAGGCATTGCTGTTCATCGGCATTGCCCTCTCCGCCATGCATCTGACGCGCGATCCCGCCGACCCACGCTCGGGAGCGACGCTGACCCGCGCCCAGGCTTTCGCCGCCCGCACGGGCCTGGCCAGTCCCAGCCGCGTTTCGGCGCTCATCGGCCTGAAGAAGCGCATGGGCCACTGGCGCCAGGTGAATGTACCCGAAGACCGGCGCATCAAGCGGCTCGAACCGACCGGGAAGGGCGAGCAGCTCGCCACACTCTACGCCAGAACCACCCTGACGCCCGTCCAGCTGCTGTCCAGCGGCGCCGACTACCTGGGCCTGCTGCAAAACGATCCGGATTTTCAGGGCCGGTTCGCGGCCGAAGCCATCAACCAGTATCTGGGCGGCGTCCGCGCTTCCCGCGCCGCGCCGGACATCAGCCATTTCATGCGTCAGGTCGCCGGTCGCCAGATCATGTTCAGGCTCTGGCTCGCCTTCGTGGAGCAGGACAATGGCTCCCACATCATCACCTGCCCTTACGAGCGCCTCGCCGCCAGTTTCACCGTGTCGCGCGGTCACGTGCGGCGCATGGTCGAAGCGGGGCAGGCGCGCGGCCTGTTCGTCATCCATGCGCCTGGCGGTCAGGCCATCGAGATCCTGCCCAGATTTGTCGCGTTGCAGGAGATGGTCGGATCGCTGGTTTTCGCACAAATCAGGCGGGCGGCCGACGTCGCTGCGGCGGCGACCGGGCGCGGCCGCATCGCTTGGGATATGTGAGAACGGGCGCCGGCGCCCAACCCGGCGCCGGCCCGTCGTCTCCTGGCCAACCGGCCAGGGGGGGCGGATCGCTCCGCCCCGGCGTCTCATCTCCCGGCGATGACCGTCGAGAAGGCCACGTCGCGATCCACCTCCGGCTCCCGCGGCAGATCCAGTACGCGCTCACCAATGATATTGCGCTGGATCTGGTCGGTGCCGCCGCCGATGGATGTGAAATAGGCGTTGAGGCTGAGGAAGTTGGCGTCCTCGGCGCGCGGATGCTCCGGCCCCTGCAGCAGGCTTTCTGGCCCGAGCAACTCCGTGCGCACCCGCCCCTCCTCGTGCAGGATCCGGCTCATGGCCAGCTTGCCCAGCGACATGATCGACGAGGATGTGCCCTGCCCCAGCTCAGCCTTGGCCCGGCGGGTGTTCAGGCTGTTGAGCATGCGCCATGCGATGACCTGGGCGACGTCCTGACGGACCAACGGGTCCGACAGCTTTCCGGCCTCCCGGGCGAGCTCCAGCAAAGCGGCGTCGCCGTGGGCTTCCTTCGCGCCGGATCTGGCGCCGCGCGCCGCGTCGCCCATCACCGAGCGTTCATAGGCCAGCGCGGTCTGCAGCACGCCCCAGCCGCCGCCGAGGGTTCCGAGCAGGTTTTCTTCGGGGATGAACGCGTCGTCGATGAACACCTCGTTGAAGTGGCTTTCATCGGTGATCTGGCGCAGCGGGCGTACGTCGACGCCCTTCTGCCGCATGGGCATGAAGAAGAAGCTGATGCCCTTGTGCTTGGGCGCGCTCCAGTCGGTGCGGGCGATGAGCATGCCATAGTCGGCGATATGGGCGCCGGAGGTCCACACCTTCTGGCCGGTGACGCGCCAGCCGCCCTCCACCCTGTCGGCGCGCGTGCGGATGGCGGCCAGGTCGCTGCCGGCGCCGGGCTCGGAATAGAGCAGGCACATGCCCACCTCGCCGGCCAGCAGCTTCGGCACGATCTTCCGCTTGAAGGTTTCGGACGCGTGAGCCAACGCCGTGTTGGCCCACAGGTTGGAACGGTCCTGGCCGGTTCCCGGCGCGCCGGCTTCGGCAAAGCAGTTCTCGACGATACGCGCCTGGGCGTCGCTGAGGCCGCGGCCATACCACTGCGCCGGCCAGCGCGGAGCGGCCCAGCCGGCGTCACGCACCTTCGCCAGCCATTCGGCGCGCGGATCACGCCCGAAGCGTTCGGTGCGCGGCGGCGCGCCGCGCCAGTTGGCCGCCAGCCACGCCGTGACTTCCGCCTTCAGTTCTTCGTCCGTCATGACCGCGCCTCCAGGGCCTGGATGAAACGTTCGCGCCAGTGGCGGCTGTCGCCAAACAGTTGCGCGCCGGAACGGGCGCGACGCAAATACAGGTGCGCCGGGTGCTCCCACGTGAAGGCGATGCCGCCGTGCATCTGAACGCCGTCCTTCGCGCAACGCACGTAGGCGTCGGCGCAGGCGAAACCCGCCAGCGCCAGCGCAACGTCGCGCTCCGCCCCGTCGCCCGCAAGCTGCTCCGCCGCGTTGCGCGCCGCGCTGGTGGCGCTTTCCGCTTCCAGCAGCAGGTCGGCGGCCATGTGCTTGATCGCCTGGAAACTGCCGATGGCCCGGCCGAACTGCCGGCGCTCGCGCGCATACTCCACGGTGAAGTCCAGCACCCGCCGGGCCCCGCCCGCCTGATCGCCAGCCAGGGCCACCAGCCCGACGGCCAGCGCGCCCGCCACCCGCGATCCGTCGCAAATCCGCTCGACCGGACCATCAATGAGCAGGTCTGCCAGACGGCGCGTGCGGTCGAAAACCGGCAGCGGCGCAGCGGTGAAAGCGGCGCGCTCCACGGCATAGACGCCGTCTTCACCCGCCAGCAGCGCCAGATCAGCGATCTGCCCGTCCGGCACGAAGCGGGCGACGCCCTCCGCCCGGCCATTGCTGATGCGAACCGCGCTCTGGCCGGTCCAGTCCCATGCTCCCAGCGGCGCGACGGCGACAATCAGCTCGCCGGTCGCCAGGGCGCGGGCCCGGTCGCCGTCCAGCAGTTTGGCGGCGACGGCGGTCGATATCATGGGCGCCGACGACAGCGCGGCCCCGATTTCCTCCATGACCAGCTCAAGCTCGACCGGCCCAAGACCCGAGCCGCCATGCGCCTCGCCAACCAGCATGCCAGCGACGCCCAGATCGGCGAGCTCGCGCCACAGGACAGCGTCGTGACCCGTGTCGGTGTCCATCAGCCGCCGCACGTCCGCCTCGGCGCACCGGTCGGCGAGAAGCCGCCGCACGCTGTCGCGCAGGGCGGTCCGTTCTTCATGTGTCATTACCTGCGTCATGCAGCGTCTCTCTCCCAGGGCGGCGACTTCTTTCGCGCGCCGCCGCCGCGCCGTTATCCGGCCTGTTATCGTCGGTCCGCGCCCCCACCGCCCCGGAGAATCTGGCTGTCCCGGCGCGCCGCGTCCAGCGTGACGAATGCTGTTTTCCGAAGCACGCCCCGGCGAGCTCCCCCGCCGCGCCGAAAGGCGGCGCGGTCAAAGCGGAAGCTGGTCAGACATCCGCCGGCTGGCCCATGCCGGGGCATTCCCCGGAAGCCTGGAGCCCGCTTTTCCTGAAGGAAACGCTGCGAAGAAAAACAACGCCGCGTTTCAGTAAGCCGGTTTTACCCAAATCCTACGCGTCGAGCAGCGCGTTCATGCGTTCAACGGCTTCCAGATAGCCTTCCTTGAAGTCCTGCACGACCTGGCCGGCGCTGCGCACGTCCTCGATGAGGCCCACGCCCTGTCCGACAAAATAGGTAACCATATCGCGCGCCTTGTCATTGCCATTCTCGGCGGCGCGGTCCACGGCGCGCAGGGCGCTTTCACTGACCAGGCTCATGAAGGGCATGGGCAGGGCGCCGGGGCTGTCCGGGCTGCTTTCCCACGCGTCCGTCCATGTGGAGCGCAACTGGCGGGCCGGCTTGCCGGTGCGGCTGCGAACGCGCACGGCGTCACGGCTGCGGGCCGCGACCATCTTCTCCCGGAAGACCGGCGAGGTCTCGCTTTCCGGCGTCGCCAGCCACACCGAGCCTGTCCACGCGCCCGCCGCGCCCATGGCCATGCAGGCGGCCATCTGCTCGCCGGTCATGATGCCGCCGGCGGCCAGCACCGGCACGTCGCGGATGGCCCGCACCGCGCGAACCACCTCCGGCACCAGCACGAGCGTGCTGACCTCGCCGCAATGGCCCCCCGCCTCCGTGCCCTGCGCCACGATGATGTCGACGCCCGCCTCGACCAGCCGCACCGCGTGCTCCCGCGCGCCGGCCAGCGCGGCCACCGGCACGCCGTGCTTCCGGCCCATGGCGATCATCTCCGGCGGCGGCACGCCAAGCGCGTTGGCGATCAGCCGGATGGGATGCTCGAACGCCGCCTCCAGCGTGCGCAGGGCGGTCTCCGGGTCGAACGGCTGGGCGCGGTTCCGGTAGCGGCTGCTGGCGTCATCGGGAAGCGCCACGCCGGCGCCGGCCAGCAGGTGGCCGGCGAATTCACGATGCGCGGCGGGAATGCGCTGCTCCAGCGCGGCGGCCGACACGCTGCCCTCCCCCCGGGTGGCAAGGTTTTCTGGAACCAGAACGTCGATGCCATAGGGCTTGCCGTCGACGTGATCGTCGATCCACTTCAATTCCTCGCGGACCGTTTCCGGCGTGTGCGCCGTCGCGCCCAGAACGCCAAATCCCCCGGCGCGACTGACCGCCGCCACCACGTCCCGGCAATGGCTGAAGGCCAGAAGCGGAAACTCGATACCGAGCATCTCGCACAGTTGCGACGCCATGTTTCCTCCGCATCTGATTTCATATGATACCGTTCGTTATGCGAACTATATGACCGGGAAAAATCCTGTCAATCGGCGACAGGGCGCTGCCGCTTGCGATCGATCAGCTGCGCCAGCTCCTCAATGCAGGCAAGCAGCGGCTCGCTGTCCGGCATGTCGAGATAGGCCGCCAGCTCCGCGGCAAGCTCACGCTCGAAGACCGCATATTCCGCCAGCCCCGGCGGCGTGAGGCGCAGCATTTCGGCGCGGCCGTCATCAGGATCGGCGTAGCGTTCGACCATCCCGCGCTTTTCCAGGGCGTTGACGAGAACGGAGGCGGTGGGACGGCCGATGCCGGAGAGCGAGGCCAGCTCGCTCGCGCGCCGCGGGCCCCGTTTCAGCATCAGCAGAAAACGGTACTGGGCGACCGTGAGGGCGTGGGCCTGCGCCACCCGCTCCAGCACCCGGTGCAGCACCACGATGGTCCGCGTCAGAAGAATCCAGCGCCGGTCAGGATCAGGCCCAGATGTCACAAATCGCCTCCACGCCATGGCGCACGCCGCGCCGGTCCAGGCCCGGCCGCACCCATCCTCCATGATGAACTTCCCCCGGGCGCCGACAACCTGGCCTATCCGCACGCACAGACCAAGCGAAGGATCCGGCGCGATCGTCGGGGCGACAGGAACAGCGGCCTGTCATCGTCTGCATTACCGGCTCACGGGCGCGCGCCATGACCGGCTGCGGCGTTCATGGCGGCGGGCAATGGGGCCTGGGGGGCGCCGGCGCGGCGCGAAATGCTTTAGAGGGGGGCATTCATCCTGGGTTGATGCTTTAAGCGGGACAGCCGTCCTGGCTTATAGCCGGATCAGCGCCGGCTGCGGCGCGTCCTGATATGGGGAAACGGAGATCATGGGTCCATTGTTTCGGGCATTTGTCGCGGCGCTCGCCCTGCCGCTGTTGCTGGCGGCCTGTGGGGACAAGGAGCCGGAGCAGCGCAAGGCGTTCATCGAACTGCTCGACCAGCGGGTGGTCAGGCCGGCCGGCGTGCGCCTGCCCAAACTGAACGAGGAAGAAAAGGCGAAGCTGGGCGACACCTACAACGCCCAGTTCGACGTCATCAGCAATTTCCACGAAAGCCTGAACACGACCTTCGCCGCGATTCCCAGGGTCATGAACAACGCCGCCCTGCGCAAGCTGGACGACCTGCCGGCCAGCCGCAAGGCGCTGGAGGAAACGCGCGACGTGCTGACGTCCGCCGGCGCGGCCATGGACGCGGCGGAGCAGAAAGCCATCGGAGCCCGGGCGGCGTTGAAGCAGCCGGATGATCTCAAGGCCGTTTACGACAAGGCCTTCGACAAGATGATCACCACGCCGGTCGCGGCGGCCCGCAAGCTGTTCGGCAGCGGCAACGCGGTGATTGGCGACGGCCTTCAGCTCATCGACTATCTGGACGCCAACAAGGACAAGGTCACGTTCAGTGGCGGCGCCCTCCAGGCCAGCGATCCCGGAGCCCGGGCCGAAGTCAACGCGCTGCTCGGCAAACTGAACGCCGACTCGCAAAAGCTCGCCAGCGACGTCCAGGCGCTGAACCGGATCGGCAGGGGGCAGTAAACGGCGGAACCCGCCGGCGCCCGGCCATTTTGTTCCCGTCGCTCTCCAGGTCATATTGTTGCGGGTCATGGACCTGCGCGCCATATGACTGATTGGGAACGACAAAACTGGCGACGGGCCGGATTGCCCGCGCCAGCCGCAACGGGAGATGCGTCATGCCGGACACCTTATCCGCAGCTGAACTTCAGGAGCGTATCGCGCTGGCCCGCCGCAACCTTGCGGCGCTGACCGAACAGGCCGCGGCCTTCTCGGGCGCGGCGGATGAAGAACTGGCCGCACAACGCATCGCCACCCAGCAGAAACTGCTGGACGACCTGTTGCAACAACAGGAGGAACAGCGCCGCCAGGAGCGCGCAGGTTAACTCCGGGCAGCCACGGGCCGTCCGCTTGCGCTCCCGTTCAGACAGGGCGCGGGTCTCCAGACCCGCGACAGTGCATTTTTGGCTGGCGGTGATGTGAGCGGTCATGCGGCCCTGACATGGTAAAGGTCGGCGCCCGGTTGAGTCGTGAGCCTCGCGCAATCCTTTTGTTCGCAGCGGCTGGCGTCGGCCGGATCTGAACTGATCGACGGAGCTGACTGTGAACCGATTGCGCGCTGTAACGCTTGGCCTCTTCCTCGGATGCGCGACCGCCGCCCTGGCGCAGGCGCCTGCGCCAGCGGCTTCTCCCACGGCGGCGCCGGCAGCTTCCGCCGCGCCCGTCGACGCGGAGGCGACGCGGGCGATCATCGCCAAGCTGAACCCCTATGTCGCCCTGCTCAACCGGACCATGCGGGCCGCGGACTCGATCGCCCGCTACGAAAGCTGGGTGAACATGAACACCGGCCCCACCGGCAAGGAGCGCGTCATCTACGGCCTGTACTCGCTGTATGACGTGCGCGGCGAGATCGACAAGGCGAAGGCGGCCATCGCCATGCCGCCGCCCATGCCGGCGCTGGACGCTGCCATTCCCGATTACATCAAGGCGTACGAGACCCTGGCGCCGCTGGTGACAGAGGCCGACGGCTATTACACCCGCAAGGATTACTCTGACGACAGGATGGCCGGCGGCAAGGAGCTGCACGCCCGCCTCGCCCCCGCCATGGCCGCCTTCCGCAAGGAGCGCGCCCGCGTCGACGCCCTGCTCGCCGTGGAGAAGGCAAAGGCTGACGCGGCGGAGCTGGCGCTGATCGAACAGACCGAAGGCAGGAAGGCCCGCTGGCAGGTGGCCAACGTCATGTTGCGCGCCCGCCAGGCGGTCGACCTGTTCCCGTCGCAGAACAGGCCCGTGGTCGACATGCCGGCGTTCGAGGCCGCCGTGCTGGCCTATGCGGCGGCGGTGAAGGAGATGGACGCGTATTCGGCCGCCAACCCCGGCTCGTTCTTTGTCTTTGAATCGCGGCCGCGTGATTTCCTCGGCAAGCTGCGCACCTTCCGCGACAAGCTGCAAAAGTCGAAGGGCGACGCCCGCAAGGGCGCGGGTCGCGATCTCGACTGGCTGGTGCGCGACTATAACATGATGGTGTCAACCTCCCGCGACGCCACCCGCTTCGCCAAATAAGCCGTCCAGACCGTCTGGAACCGCCGTCGCTGGCCGGATCAGGCGTCGTCGCCCGCCTGTCCGGCCGGGCTTTCTGGCCAGGTTTTGTGGCGGCCATCTTGAAATCCGGCAATTTGCCAGTAAATTATGGGCATATTGCCGGGATGGCTGGATGGGCATCCAGACAGGCTGCCCGGCGCCGGATCGCCAGAGGTCGACATGTCAGCAGTCATTGAAGAAGTCGTCCGCAAACTTGGCGGACAGCCAGTTCTGGGGCGCCAGGTGCGCTCCCAGGCTGATCTTGCGCTCGCGGTGCGCGGCCGCCTGCCGTTGCAGGCGTTGCGCGGCCTTGTCCAGGCCGGCATTTCCGAGCAGGAGATCGAGCGCTTCGTCATTCCGCAGCGCACGCGCCGCCATCGCGCCGACCGCCAGCAGCCGCTGACCGTGGATGAATCCGACCGGGCGGTGCGCCTGCTGCGCATCCAGACCCTGGCCGAGGACACCTTCGGCGACCGTGACAAGGCCAGCCGCTGGCTGCGCCGCCCGCTGGCGGCGCTCGACGGCGAAACGCCGCTGGACGTGGCCCAGACGGAAACCGGGGCGCGGGTGATCGAAACCGTTCTGGCGAAAATCGCCTGGGGCGCAGCCGCCTGACCTTCGGCGCGCCAGTCAAGGTGGTTCGATGATTTTATGGCGCCTGTCGGGCGAAGTTCATGCCCGCGCCTTCGATGGCGGCTATGGCCAGCTGTATGACGGCCGCTGGAACACGGCGGGCCATCCGGTGACCTATTGCGCCACCTCGCCGTCGCTCTGCATCCTGGAAAAACTGGTGCACGTCGAGGACCCGGACCTGCTGCCGGCGCTCGCCATGGTGCGTTATGACATTCCCGACGATCTCGCCATCGAGACCCTGACGCCCGGCGACCTCCCCGGCGCCTGGCGTCGTCAGGAAAGCTGGACCCAACGGCGCGGCGACCAGTGGAGCCGGGAAATGACGGCGCCGCTACTGTGCGTGCCCTCCGCCATCGTGCCGCTGGCGGATACGCCGGACATGAACATGCTGATCAACCACCGGCACCCGGACGCGGCGCGCATCAGCATCCGGGCGGTGGAGCCGTTCGTTCTCGATGTACGGCTTTTTTGAAGCTGGCCTTCGCGCAAGATGACCGGGCTTGTCCGGCCGCCCACACAACAGCGCCCCAAAAAACGCTGAGGCAACCGCCGACGACCAATTCAGCCTCAGCGCGTCATGCCCGGAACAGCTCCGGGCATGACGCGGCGGCGATAAACGACGCCGCGCTGCGCCGGATGCGGCGGCGCTTCGCCGCCGGATATGGCGACGCGGTCTGTTCCGGCTTATCGCGCCGACACCAGTTCGCCGATCGCCTCCCAGGATTTGCCGTTGAAGCGCATCATCTGCATGGCCTTCAGTGGCCCATGGTCATCCGGGGTGATGGTGGCGGTGACGCCGGGAAGCAGCATGGGAATCTCCACGTCGCGGAACCCTTCCAGCGCCGCGACCAGATTCTCACGGGTCGGCTTGGGCCCGGCGCGCAGCAGCGCCTGCTCCATGGCGTAGGCCATGCCGTAGGCGTAGGGGTTCAGCCAGTCGTTCTTGGCGCCGGAGGGGTAGTATTTGTCCATGAAGGCTTCCCACGCCTTGTAATCAGGGCTGTCCTTCCACTGCGGATCGGTCGGCTGCTTGACGTAGGATGTGGAGATGATGCCCACGGACTTGTCCAGGCCCGCGCCGGTCAGCACCGGGTCGACCGAATTGGACACGCTCGGCAGGATGAACACCGGCTTCCAGCCCAATGCGTCCACGGCGCGGATCGACTGGGCGGCGAACTTCGGCGTGGTGGCGCTGATGAAGATATTGGCGCCGGCGCTGCGCAGACGCGAAATCTGCGAATCCACCGTGGCGTCGGAGAGCTCGTAGGCGATCGCCTCAACAATGGCGTTCTTCCTGTCGCCCAGGCCCTCGCGCAGGCCGTGCAGGATGTCCTTGCCGTAGTCATCGTTCTGGTACAGCACGCCGATCTTCGGATCCTTGACATTCTCAAGGATGTATTTGGCGTAGATTTTCCCTTCTGTCGGGTAATCAACGTTCCAGGCGAAGGTCCACGGGAATTTCTTCGGCTGGTTCCAGCGCGACGCGCCGGACGACACAAAGATTTGCGGGACCTTCTTGCTGTTCAGCCAGGCCTGGGTGGCCGACGAGGTCGGCGTGCCAATGGGCAGAAAGATGGCCAGGACGTCCTCGCCTTCCACCAGCTTGCGGGTCTGCTCGATGGCCTTGGGCGGCGTGAAGGCGTCGTCCAGGCTGATGATGCGCACCTTGCGGCCGTGCACGCCGCCCCGGGCGTTGACCATGTCGAAATAGGCGATCGCCGCCCTGGCGATGGTGCCATAGGCCGAGGCCGGGCCGCTATAGGGCGCGGTGTTGCCGAGCTTGATCTCGGTGTCGGTCACGCCATGGGTTTCGGCGGCGCTGGCCCCCGCCGCCGCGGCGAGCGTCAGACCAGCGGCCAGGCCCGCGTGGGCCAGTTTTTTGCTGAAAGCTGTTGCCAGAATTCTCATGTATTTCCCCCCGTCAGGTCAGTTTTAACTTGCCCGCGCCGGGATGAACGTCGCCCGGCGCCCTTCATCCCGGCTTCGCGGCTTCTCCGTCCGGCTTCCCCCAAAGCCGACGACAACCGCCAGCCTTTTCAGAGCGTGCGCGCGATGATTTCCTTCATCACTTCATTGGTCCCGGCGTAAATGCGCTGGCCGCGTGAATCCGCATAGGCCCGCGCCACCGGATACTCCCGCATGAAACCATAGCCGCCGTGCATCTGCACGCACTGGTCGAGGACCTTCGCCTCGACGTCGGTGAGCCAGTATTTGCACATGGCCGCGTGCTCGGGCGGCAGGGCGCCGTCAAGGAAGCGCGACACGCACTGCTCCAGGAAAGCGCGCGCCACGGTCACCTCGGTCTTCATCTCGGCCAGCTTGAAGCGCAGGTGCTGAAACTGGCTGATCGACTGGCCAAAGGCCTGGCGCTGGTTGGTGTAGGCCAGGGTCTCGCGGAACGCCGCTTCAGCCCCCGCCACGGCGGTCATGCCCACCATCAGCCGCTCGCGGCCCAGCTGCGCCATCAGATAGTGCAGGCCCTCGCCGCGGACGCCAAGGATATTGCTCGCCGGGACGCGGACATTGTCGAAGAACAGCTCCGCCGTGTCCTGCGCTTTCTGGCCCAGTTTCTCCAGCACGCGGCCGCGGCTGAAGCCCGGGCGGTCCGCCTCCACGAGGAGCAGGGTCTTCTTGCCCGGCGGATCACCATCAATTCCGGCCAGCACGATGATGAGATCGGCGTGCAGGCCGTTGGTGATGAAGGTTTTCTGGCCGCTGACAAGAAAATCGTCGCCGTCCGGCCGGGCGATGGTGCGCGTGCCCTTCAGGTCACTGCCGGCGCCTGGCTCGGTCATGGCGATGGAGAGCACCACCTCGCCGCTGGCGCAGCCGGGCAGCCAGCGCTGCTTCTGCGCGTCTGTGCCATAATGGACGATGTAGGGCGCGATGATTTCCGCGTGGGTGTAGAACCCCGGCAGGGCGATGAAGGCGCGGGCGAACTCTTCGATAATCACCAGGGCGTGGTGAATGCCGGCGCCGGAGCCGCCCCAGGCTTCCGGCAGGCAGCAACCAAGAAAGCCGGCGTCGCCCATCTTGCGCCACAGCTCGCGCGGCATGGCGCCGTCGCGCTCCCACTGGCTGTAATGGGGGGCGATCTCGCGGGCGATGAAACGGGCGACGGACTGGCGCAGCGCTTCGTGCTCCGCCGTCAGGTGCGATTGGGTGGTCATCGCTGTCTCCTCAGGGACCGCCGAAGCCCATCCAGCCGCCGTCGACGGGCAAGATGACGCCATTCACGTAAGAGGCCGCGCCGGAGGCGAGGAACGCGACGGCGCTGGCGATTTCCTCCGGGTGGCCCATGCGGCGCATCGGCAGCTTCCGCTCGACCTGGGCGCGCTCGACGCCGACCTTCTCGAACATGCCGAAGGCCAGCGCGGTTTCGATATAGCCCGGAGAAATGGCGTTGACGCGCAGGCCGCGCCCGGCCCATTCGCTGGCGAGGCAGCGGGTGAGATGCACCACCGCTGCTTTCGACACCGCATAAGCGTTGGAGCCGGGAATGCCCATCATGCCGGCGATGGAGGCGATGTTGACGATGGCGCCGCGGCCGCGCCGCGCCAGGATGTGCCGGCCGATGGCGCGCGACACCAGGAACGTGCCGCGCAGGTTGATGTCCATCACCTGCTGCCAGGCGTCGATGTCCTGGTCAATGGTGCGGACGATCGGCTCGCCAACGCCGGCGTTGTTGACCAGCACGTCGATCTCGCCGGCCAGCGCCAGCGCCGTCTCAACCAGCGCGTCCGGCCCGGTCTTCTCGCCGATATCGCCGGTCACGGTGTAAAAGGCGCGCTGCGGAAATTGCGCCTTCAGTTCCTTCAGGGCGGCGTCGAGGCGGACGCCGTCACGGTCGGCCAGCACCACGTCGCCGCCGAGCCCGGCCAGCGTCTGGCAGATCGCCATGCCGATGCCCCCGGCCCCGCCGGTGACGAGCGCCGTCCTGCCGCTGAAATCCATCAGTTCAGACATTGTTGTTTTCCCTGGGCGTTTCCCACATTCAGCTTTTTTTGCGCGCGGCGGATTTCTCGCGGAACTCCGTGACCAGCCGCTGGTGATCGGCGCTCACATTGGTCAGCGCCTCATAGGCGAGGCCCGTGTCCATCATGGCGACAGCCAGCTGGCGCAGGGCGATGTTGGTTGTCACCTTGCTCCAGCGGATCGCCTTCATGGCGCCGCCGGCCAGCCGGTCGGCGAAGGCGTTGACGGCGGCGTCGAGCTGTTCCGCCGGCACGGCGTGGTTGATCAGGCCGATCTCGGCCGCGCGCGGCGCGGCGATCGGATCGCCAGTCAGCAGGAACTCCTTGGCGCGGGCAAAGCCGATAAGCTGCGGCCAGATCACCGCGCCGCCGTCACCAGCCACCATGCCGATGGAGACGTGCGGGTCAGCGATGATCGCCTTCTCGGCGGCGAAACTGACGTCGCAGAACAAGGCGATCGTGGCGCCGAGGCCGACGGCCGGACCGTTGATGCGGGCGATGGTCGGCTTTTCGCAATCGATCAGCGAAAACACGATGGCTTTTGCTTCAGCGACGGTGGTTTCAAAGCTGTCGGGATTGTCGATGGCGTCCTGCATCCAGTCCACGTCGCCGCCGGCGCAGAAGGCGCGCCCGGCGCCGGTGAGCACGATCACGTCCGAATCCGGGTCCTTCGCGGCGTCGGTGAACACCCGCGACAGCTCCTCATGCAGCACGGCGTTGACGGCGTTGAGACTGTCCGGCCGGTTCATGGTCAGGGTCAGCACCCGGCCGCGCCGGCTGAAGGTGATGGTCTGGTAATCCTGCTGGTTCATTCGCGTTTCCTGCCTGTTGTTCATTCGCCCCGCGCCAGGGATGAAGGCCCGATGGGGACCGGCCCGCCGGCTTTCCGGCGATCTGGCGCCGCGCATTTCCGCCGGCCTGACAGGCACAGCGCCTGTGAAGCGGCGCCGGGGCCGCGCCGCAGGTCGTCACTGCGCATCGACACAAAATATGATTTTCGATTCGCTAGTCGATTTTAATTGACATGTCCATCGGGACATTGAAAAAATCCATCCGCAGGCGACGGTCCGGCTGCGCCAGGGCGGCGCATGAGGGCCCGTGTCCGGCAACAAAACAATAACGGGCCGGGCGGGCGATCCAGATCTGGCGGCTGCCAAAACAGCGCCTGCCAGAGAAGACCGAACGTGTTCAGACCTGCCTCCCGATGCGGTCCATGGGCTTCATCGGAATACAGGAACAATCAAGGGGGGAAACAGACATGACCATGCGTGAAAGACTGCGACGCATCCACAGGAAAGGCGCCTTGCGACGTCTGGCGCTGGCGACACTCGCCGGCGCGGCGATGGCGACCGGGCCGGCCATGGCCCAGGACGGCAAACAGGCGGACATGCCGCCGCTGAAAATCGGCGTGCTCACCGACATGTCCGGCGTGCTGTCGTCGGGCCTCGGCGCCGGCTCGGTGGACGGCGCCCGCATGGCCATCGAGGATTTCGGCGGCAAGATGTTCGGCAAGCCGATCGAACTGGTGTTCGCCGACCACCAGAGCAAGCCGGACATTGGCGCGGGCGTGGCGCGTCGCTGGTTCGAGCAGGACAACGTCAGCATGATCGCCGACATCGGCGCCTCCGCCGTCGCCCTCGCGGTGAAGGAGCTGGTCGAAAGCCACAAGAAGATCGCCATCAACGTCGGCGCCTCCAGCTCCGACCTTACCGGCAAGGCCTGCTCGCCCAATACGGCGCAGTGGAGCCAGGACAGCTACATGTGGTCCAACGCCCTGCCCAAACGCCTGGTCGCTGAAGGCAAGAAAAAGTGGTTCCTGATCGTTCAGGACTGGGCCTTTGGCCACGCCATGCAGCGCGACGTCACAAAGGTCGTGGAAGCGGGCGGCGGCTCCATCGTCGGCGCCGTGCGGCATCCGCCGGGCCTGCAGGACTATTCGTCCATCCTGCTGCAGGCGCAGAATTCCGGCGCCGACGCGGTGGCGTTCCTGAACGCGGTCAGCGACCTGACCAATTCCGTGAAACAGGCGAAGGAATTCGGGCTTGGCGCCGATGGCCGCCAGCAACTGGTCGCCCTCGCCTTCCTGCTCACCGACGCCCATGGCCTTGGCCCGGCCATGGCCCAGGGCATCCAGTTTTCGTCGGTCTGGTATTGGGACATGAACCCGGAGGCGCGCAAATTCTCGGAGCGCTTCATGGCGCGCAACAAGGGCATGCCGCACGAGGCGCACGCCGGAACCTACAGCGCTGTGACCCATTACCTGAAGGCGGTGCAGGCGGTCGGCTCCACCGACCCCGCGAAGGTCATGGCGGAAATGCGCAGGAATCCCGTCAAGGACTTCTACCAGGACAACGCCCGTCTGCGCGAGGACGGCCGCCTGTTGCGCAAGGTTTATCTGGCCCGCATGAAGACCCCGGAAGCTTCGAAGGGCCCCTGGGACTATTATGAGATCACCGGCGAGATCCCTGGCGAACAGGCTTTCCGCCCGCTGTCGGACGGGGCCTGCCCGCTGGTCAAACAGTAATCCGGCGGCCGGGGCGGCGGGAGCGCGTCGTTCAGCCGCCCCCGCCACCCGGGTCTGTTGTATCTCGCGCCTGCGGGACATGGTCCCGGCCCGCCCGGCCCGCCGCGGAGCTTTGACCGGCCCGGGGTTTTTACGTTAGAGGACGGGCTGCGGAAGCGGGCGGACTTCCGGCCATGACGAGCCGACGTCGCCAGTTTCACACGGACAGCCGTTCCGGCGGCAAGCCCCATCGTGAACGGCGCCGGACCCGGCGCCTGTTCCGCCCACAGCACAGGAACGGACCTCGCTTTATGGCGCGCTCAAAAACCCGGCTGGCTGATCCTGAGGCCGATCGCGCCGCTGGCGACGCTGCCCCGCCGCAGCCACGCAAGACCCGCAAACCCCGCCTCAGCCGCCAGGAAAAATCGGAACGCACCCGCGCCGCGATCTGTCAGGCGGCGGCCGAGGTGATCGGCGAGTATGGCTACGCCAACGCCTCCATTTCCCGCATCATGGAGCGCGCCGGCCTGGGGCACGGCACGTTTTACGCCTATTTCGACAGCCGGCAGGACCTGTTCGACGCGCTGCTGCCGATGAAGGGTGAAGAGGTGCTGGGTTTCGTGCAGGAGCGGGTGCGCGGCGCTCCTGACTTCATCGAGATGGAGTACCGGGGGTTCCTCGGCTTCTCCGAATATGTCCAGAAGCATCCATGGTTCTTCCGGTTGCTGCACGAAGCGCAGGTCGCGGCGCCGGACGGTCACCACCGCCACATCAACAATATCCTCACCCGCTATCGCAAGGCGCTCCGCCGCGCCCACGACGCCGGCGAGATGCCAGGTTACGACGTCAGCGAACTGGATACGCTGGCGTTCCTGCTGATGTCAGCCCGCGACTACGTCTATTCGCAGCATGTGGCGCGCAGCGACGACGCCGCCGGGACCATCCAGCAGGCCGTCAGGACCTATGCGAAATTCGTCGCCCATGGCCTGCGCGGCGCGGAGCCACGACCGGCGACGCCCGCAGGCGAAAAAGGCCCGCCCGAAGCGCCCGGCAAAGCGCGCCGACGAAAAAGGGCCTGAAGATCAATAAAACAGGGAGAGAAACGGCATGACAGGAGTTATCAGCGAGCAGATCGACGGCGTGCTGCGCCTGCAACTCAACGAACCGGAGACGATGAACGCCCTGAGCGCCGGCATCTCCGGCGGCCTGGCCGAAGCGGCGCGATCGTTCACCACCAATCCGGACCTGCGCTGCCTGCTGATCACCGGCTCCGGCCGGGCGTTCTGCGCCGGCGGCGACATCTCCGGCATGGGCGTGCGGCCGGCGGCCGAGATGCTGGCCCGGATGGAGGAATTCCACCTGTGGGTGCGCCTGCTGCTGGCGGCGCAGAAGCCCATCGTCATGGCGGTGAATGGCGCTGCCGTCGGCGCAGGCTTCGCCCTGGCGATGATGGGCGACGTGGTGCTGGCCAGCCCGGAAGCGGTGTTCCGCTGCGCCTTCGTCGGCATCGGCGCGGCGCCGGATCTCGGCCTGGCGCGCACACTGCCCCGCGCCATCGGTTACCAGCGGGCCAGCGACATCCTGTTGACCAACCGGGTGGTGCGGGCGGAAGAGGCGCAGCAAATCGGCATGGTGTCGCGGCTCGTCGCGGCGGAGACGCTGCAGGAAGAAGCCCTGAACACGGCGCGCCAGCTGGCCGCGGGCCCCACCCGGGCGCTGAGCCTCGCCAAGACCATGATGCGCGCTGGCCAGGAAGGTTCGCTCGACTCATTTCTGGCCCATGAGGCGCAGGCCCAGGCGATCGCCTTCACCACCCAGGACTTTGTGGAAGGCGTCGCCGCCTTCCGCGAGCGCCGCGCGCCGGCGTTCAAAGGCTTCTGACTGTCTTTGGGAAATGCCCTGGCGGAGGGGCGGGGCGCTGTCCCTCCGCCAATCGGGTCAGGCGAACCGTTCGACCAGCAGGAACTTCTGCACCTTGCCCGTTGGGGTGCGCGGCAGCGGCTCCGCCTGGCGGAAGATGGCGCGGGGAATCTTGAACCCGGCCAGCCGTTCGCGGCACCAGGCCTCAAGCTCCGCGTCGCTGGCCTCGCCGCCCGCCTCCGGCACGATCAGGGCGGCGACCTTTTCCCCCCACATCGGATCTGGCAGGGCGAACACCGCGGCGTCGGCCACCTGCGGGTGGGCCAGCAGAATTTCCTCCACCTCGGCTGAATGGACGTTCTGGCCGCCGGTGACGATCATCTCCTTCTTGCGACCGCTGATGGTGAGAAAACCCTCGGCGTCGATGAAGCCGATGTCACCGGTGTGCACCCAGCCATTGCGGAAGGTTTCGGCCGTTTTCTCCGGATTGCCGAAATAGGCGGTGACGGCGTTGGGCGAGCGGCCGATGATCTCGCCATGGCTTCCCGCCGGCAGCGGCGCGCCGCTGTCGTCGACAATGCGCACTTCCGAGAACAGCGTCTGTTTGCCCTGGGACGTCGGATTGCGCTTGCGGTCTTCGGGCGTGCTGACGACCAGGGCGCCGGTTTCCTGCATGCCGTAATACTCGTACAGGTCCTCGCACAAATGCGCCTGGGTCTGCTCACGCACGGGCTGCGGCAGGCTGGCGCCGGCGAAGACGATGGCGCGCAGGGAGCGGGGTCGCGGCCGCTCAGCCGCCCGCGCCTGAATCAGCATGGCGGCCATCGTCGGCACCAGGTTCAGAATGGTGACGCCTTCGCTGTCCATCAGCTCGAGCACCCGTTCCGGCGCAAAATTGGTCAGAACGTTGGGCACGCCATACATGATGGAGCCCAGAATCCACGCCAGACCGACGCGGCCGAACGCCGGAAACACGGTCATCGCCACATCATGGCGCGTCATGTCGAAGGCATTGAACATCGGCCCGATGGCGCTGTTGTTGAACTGGGTCAACACATACGACTTCGGCAGACCGGTGGTTCCCGACGTCAGGTTGAAGTAGTACGGGTCCTCTTCCCGGATATCCCGGTCAAGCCGCCCGGCCGACGCAGTGGCCGTCAGCGCCAGATAATCATGCTCGCCGGCGCCATGGCCCTCGCCGATGCGGATGACCGTCGGCAGGACGGCGGCTGCCGGCGCCGCCAGCGCCGCGAAACGGTCCTCATAGATGAGGCCCTTGGCGCCCATGGACTCGGCCAGGCTTTTGATTTCCGGCGCCGCCAGGCGATAGTTCAGCGGAATGCCAATGACGCCCGTGCGCGCCAGGGCGAAATAGATATCAACGATCTCGGCGCGATTGCTGACCAGGAAGGCCAGCACGTCGCCCTTGCGGAAGCCCAGGCCCTCGATGGCGTTGGCGAGCCGGTTGGCGCGCGCCTCCATCTGGGCGAAGGTGAAGCGCCTTCCAGTATCGGCGCAGACGATCGCCAGCGCGTCCGGGAAGCGGATCGCCGCTGTTTCGAGATATGAGCCGACAAGCATGCGGCCAAGTGCGCGCTGCATATGAATCCCCCTGTTGCTGTTTATTGCGCCAGACGATCCGCCCCTGGCGCCGGCCAGACGTTCCGGGCCGGCGGAGGGGCGTCATCTGGTTTTTTCCAGCCACGGCGCCCTTGTGCGCCATGGCGAAAGACCTGGATGTCGCCTGATCCGTCTCAGGCGGCGTCGAGATAGCGCTGACGCAGGGTCCGCTTCAGGATCTTGCCGGCGCCCGACAGCGGCAGCGGCTCGGCTGACAGATCGACGCTGCGCGGACATTTGTAGGCGGCGATGCGATCGCGGCAGAAGCCGATGAGCTCCTCCGGCGAGGCGTCCGCGCCCGGACGCAGCACAACCACCGCATGCACCTGCTCGCCCCATCGTTCACTGGGAATGCCGATGACGGCGCACTGGGCGACGGCGGGATGCTGGGCGAGCACGTTCTCCACCTCGATGGAGTAAACATTTTCGCCGCCGGAGATAATCATGTCCTTGATGCGATCGACCACATAGACATAACCGTCCGCATCCATGTAACCGCCGTCGCCGGTGTGCATCCAGCCGTCGACGATGGCCGCGGCGGTTTCGGCCGGCCGCTCCCAGTAGCCCATCATCACCGTATCGCCGCGCACGATGATCTCGCCGACCTCGCCGCGCGGCAGCGGATTGTTGTTCTCGTCGACGATGCGCAGTTCGCAGGTCGCCACAGTGCGGCCGGCGCTGCGGTGGCGGCCCTTCGCGCGGTTCTCGCCGAGGTGGTCCTCCGGCCGCAGCAGGGTGCACATGGGCGACAGCTCGGTCATGCCATAGGCCTGGACGAACCTGACGCCGGGCAGGCGCTGCATGGCGCGGTCCAGCAACGCCTCGCTGATCGGCGACGCCCCATAGATGATCTGCTCCAGCGACGAGAGGTCATGTCCGTCGATGTCGGGTGAATCCACCAGCATCTGGATCATGGTGGGCACCAGCATGATGTGCGTCACCCGGTATCGGGCGATGGCGGCGGCGACGGCGCCGGGCGTAAAGGCCGGCAGCATGACATTGGAGCCGCCCAGCAGCATGTTGGCGTACATCACGCCGCCATTGCCCAGGTGGAACATGGGCGCCACATGCATGTAACGCGAGCCCTGCCCCATCAGGTTGGCGCCGAGGGAGTTGACGGCGTTGAGCATCAGGTTGTGGTGGCTGAGCATCACGCCCTTGGAGCGGCCTGTGGTGCCGCCGGTGTAGAAGATGCCGGCGAGATCAGTTCCCTGACGCATGGCGTCGTCCACCGGCGTGGCGCTGGCGATCAGTTGCTCATAATCGGCGAAGCCTTCCGGCGCCGACTGCTCGCCCATATAGACCAACGGCAGGCCGCCGATCGTTTCCGACAGCGCCTGGGCCATGGCGGCGAAAGCGTCGTCGGCCAGCAGCAGGCTGGCGCGGCAGTCGCGCAGGGCGTCCTCGTTCTCCGCCTGGCTCCAGCGCACGTTGAGCGGGACGATGACGGCGCCGGCCCAGGCCACCGCCAGATAAACCTCGAAATATTTGTCGTTGTTCTGGGACATCACCGCGACGCGGTCGCCGTGCTGCACGCCGAGGCCGTGCAGGGCGCCGGCGAAGCGTTGCACCCGCTCGCCAATCCCGGCCCAGGTGCGCTGGCGGTCGCCAAAGATGGTGGCGACGCCGTGGGGGTTGTCGTCAAGAAATTTTCGCAATCCAAGCGTCGTGTTCATCGTGAGCCCTCCCTTTGACGTGACGCTGGCGCCTGCGTGTCTTCACGCTTCTTCGCGCCGCCGGATTTCCGGGATCATCCGCCCTTCCCTTCCAGCCCCGCGGTCAACCGCAGGGCGAAGTCCTCGCCGATTTCCTGCGGCGTCATGGGGCCGTCGGCCCGGTGCCAGTGCCCGATCCAGTTCAGGGCGCCGGCAATGGCGAACGCCGCCATGCGCGGATCCGTTGGCCGGATCGAGCCATCGGCCACGCCCTCGGCGATCAGCTTGCGGAACACGCCGTCGAGGCTCCGCTTCCGCGCGAGGATTGTGCGCCGGTTGATGTCGTCCATGTCCCGGTCGTCCAGCAACACCAGGCTCTTGCCGTAAGTTGTCGTCATGGTTTCGGCGTAGATGCGGATCAGCCGGCGCAGGCGGGCAAGGCCGGAGCCCTCGCCCAACTCCGCGCGAATGCGCTGTTGCAACTGCTCATGCCCTGACATCCAGCAGGAATACAGGATGTCTTCCTTGCTGCGGAAGTAATTGTAGAGCGCCGGCTTGGTGACGTTCAGCCGCTCGGCCACCTCGTTCATGGTGACATGGTGGTAGCCCTGCTCGATGAACAGGGTGAGCGCCATGTCCTGCACCGCCTCGATCTTCTGGTCGCGCGCCTTCTCCCGGTCTTCAGCCGGAAGCCAGGGGGACGCGTTTTCGTTGGCGGCGGACCGGGTCAAGAGAACATCCCTCCCAATACTGGACACGCCGGGCTTTCAACACGGGCGCGACGTCCACTATGCTCCACAAATAACGTCTCACGGCTGATCAATTTGCCAATCATGCGGCAAATTCCTGAAATGGAAAGGCCCATCCCCTTTGTCGCGACGCCGCGGCGGCGCAACCGGAGGAAGACGCATTGACAGACGTCCGATCGCTGGTATGGATATTACCCATGGGTAATCAAAAGTCCAGCGGGATTGTCCTCGTCTGACGCCGCTGGCCAAGGAGGAAATCATGTCCCGTGCGGTTCATGTCGCAGGCGTTGGAATGATCCCGTTCTCGAAACCGGGAGCCAGCGAGCCGTATCATGTGATGGGCGCTGAAGCGGCGCGCCTGGCGCTGGCGGACGCCGGCGTGGATTTCTCGCAGGTGCAGCAGGCCTATGTCGGCTACGTCTATGGCGACTCCACCTGCGGCCAGCGGGCGCTCTATCAGGTCGGCATGTCCGGCATCCCGATGGTGAACGTCAACAACAACTGCTCCACCGGTTCGTCGGCGCTGTTTCTCGCCCGTCAGGCCATCGAGGCCGGCGTCGCCGACTGCGTGATCGCCCTCGGCTTCGAGCAGATGAAGCCCGGCGCGCTCGGCACGGTGTTCACGGATCGCCCCGGCCCGATGGAGCTGTTCGACGACCTGGCCGATGACCTGATCGACGCGCGCGGCATTCCCGCGGCGCTGCGCCTGTTCGGCGGCGCCGGCCTCAGCCACATGAAGAAGCACGGCACGCCGCTGTCGTCCTTCGCCAAAATCCGCGCCAAGGCCAGCCGCCACGCCGCGAAGAACCCGCTGGCCATCTTCCGCAAGGAAGTGACGGCGGAGGACGTGCTGAACGACACGCCGATCTGGCCAGGCGTGATGACCCGCCTGATGGCCTGCCCGCCCACCTGCGGCGGCGCCGCCGCCATTCTGGTTTCGGACGAGTTCGCCCGCCGCAACGGCCTGCGCACCGACGTGCGCATCGCCGCCCAGGCCATGACCACCGACACGCCCTCCACCTTCGAGGCGCGCGACATGATGCAGCTCGTCGGCTACGACATGAGCAAGGCCGCCGCCGATCAGGTCTACGCCAAAGCTGGCGTTTCGCCGCAGGACATCAATGTGGTCGAGATGCATGACTGTTTCGCCCACAATGAGCTGATCACCTATGAGGCGCTCGGCCTGTGCCCGGAAGGCGGCGCCGAGAAGTTCATCGACGACGGCGACAACACCTATGGCGGCCGCGTGGTCACCAATCCGTCTGGCGGCCTGCTTTCCAAGGGCCATCCGCTCGGCGCCACCGGCCTTGCCCAGTGCTATGAACTGACCCGCCAGCTGCGCGGAACGGCGGCCTCAACCCAGGTCGACGGCGCCCGCCTGGCGCTGCAGCACAACCTCGGCCTCGGCGGCGCCTGCGTCGTTACTCTCTACGAAAAGGCATGACCATGGGAGCGCCCAAGTTCGCGGTCGATCCGCAAACCCTCGTTGGCATGGAGCTGCCCCAGCAACGCGCCTTCGTGGAGCCGCGCCGGCTGAAGTTCTTCCTCGACACCATTGGCGAAAAGGATCCGGTTTATCTGGATCCCGCCGCCGCCCGGGCCGCCGGCTTTCGGGATATCCCGATCCCGCCGACCTACATGTTCTGCCTGCAGTCACTCGACAATCCGGGTCCCAACAGAATTCTGGAACTGCTGGGCGTCGACATCGGCCGCATCCTCCATGGCGAGCAGAAGTTCATCTATCACAAGGCTGCCTGCGTCGGCGACGAGTTGGTCTTCCAGACCCGCATCGGTTCTATCGTCGACAAGAAAGGCGGGGCCCTGACCATGGTCGCCCAGGACATCCGGGTGGAGAACGGCCGGGGTGAGCATATCGCCGATATTACCAACACCCTCGTGATCCGTAATCCGCAGGACGAAAAGGGAGCCGCCTGATGAGCACGACCACTGCGTCCCTGAAAGTTGGCGACACGCCGGTCAGCCGCTCCTATGGCCCGATCACCCGCCATGAGCTGGCGCTGTATTGCGGCGCCTCGGGCGATCACAATCCGATCCATGTGGACAGCGACTTCGCCAAAGCCTCCGGCTTCCCGGACGTGTTCACCCACGGCATGTTCGTGATGGCGCGCCTCGGCATGGCGCTGAACGCGGTGTTCCCCACCGCGGCCATCCGCGAATACGGCGTGCGCTTCGCCTCGATCACCCAGGTAGGCGCCAGGATCACCTGCGAGGGCAAGGTCACCGCGATCGAGGAGGTGAACGGCGAGCGCCGCGCCCGCCTCGAACTGACCGCCCGCGACCAGAACAACGATGTGAAACTGAAGGGCGAAGCCGTGGTTGCACTGCCCCAGGGAGACAGGGCATGAGCGAACCCGCGCTGAAGATCTACGCCGAGGGCCGCGTCGCCGGCAAGGTCGCCCTCGTCACCGGCTCCGGCCGGGGCATCGGCCGCGCCATCGCCCACAAGCTCGCCGCGGAAGGCGCGAAAGTCGTGGTCAACGATCTGGACCCGCCGACCGGCGACGCCGTGGCGGCCGAGATCGTGGCGGCTGGCGGCCAGGCCATCGCCGTCAATGGCAGCGTCACCGACGCCGGTTTCCCCGAGCGCTTCGTGCAGACCGCCATGGACCGGTTTGGCGGCATCGACATCATTGTCAACAACGCCGGCTACACTTGGGACGCCACGATCAGCAACATGACTGACGAGATGTTCCAGGCGATGATGGACGTGCATCTGATCGCGCCGTTCCGCATCCTGCGCGCCGCCTCCGAGCCGATCCGCATCATGGCCAAGAAGGAAGCGGCGGAAGGGCGCGAGGTGTTCCGCAAGGTCGTGAACATTTCCTCGATCGCCGGCCTTTACGGCAACGCTGGCCAGGCCAGCTATTCCTCCGCCAAGGCGTCGCTGGTCGGCCTGACCCGGACGATGTGCAAGGAGTGGGGCCGTTACAAGGTCAACGTCAACTGCGTGGCCTTCGGCCTGATCGAGACGCGTCTGACCCAGGCCATCGAGGCCGAGCAGAAGACCGTCGACATCGGAGGCAAGAAGATCAAGGTGGGCGTGCAGCCGGCCCTGCTCGACACCATGGCGAAGATGATCCCGCTTGGTCGCGCCGGCAAGCCGGAAGAAGCCGCCAACGCCGTCTACATGTTCTGCTCGCCGGAGTCGGACTATGTCAGCGGTCAGGTGCTGGTCTGCGGCGGCGGCATCCTGATGTGACAGCCGGGGACAGGACCCGCCATTGGGGGCCTGTCCCAGCCAGCCCGGCGTTCCGCCACCCCTGGCGGGCGATCTTCGCGGCGCCGGAGCCATGCCGGAGGCAGACGCGCGGCGCGCGCCGGCCCCGGCCGCCCGAGCGCGGATATCCATCGATCCGCCAGGCCCGCGCCTGGCTGGCCGTCTCCCCGTTGCGGGCGCCGTGATGGCGCCGCCGGCGGCGGGAATGGCGTTCTGGCCAGGGCCAGGACGGCCCGCGACCGGCCGCCAACAGGGCTGGCGCGCTTCAACGGGAGGACAACGCATGACCGCAGCATTGCTGGAGCGTCGCGGCGGCGTCGCCGTCATCACGCTCAACAACCCGGACCAGTACAACGCGCTCTCCTTTGAGGTGATGCGGGATCTGGACGAGGCGACTGCGGAGGCCTGCGCCGACGCCAGCGTCCGCGCCCTCCTGCTGACCGGCGCTGGCAAGGGCTTTTGCGCCGGCGCCCAGTTTGGCGGCGACGTGTTTGACAGCGGCGCTGCGATTGGCGCCCGCATGCGCCAGCATCTGCACCCCATTATCGAGCGCCTGCGCAGCAGCCGGCTGCCAGTCGTCGTGGCGGTCAACGGCCCCGCCGCCGGGGCGGGCGTCGGCCTGGCGCTGGCCGGCGACGTGGTGCTGGCGGCCAGATCGGCCCGCTTCATCCTCAGTTTCGCCCGTCTGGGCGCCGCGCTGGACGCGGGAACCTCGCTGTTCCTGCAACGCGCCATCGGCGTGGCCCGCGCCCGGGCGCTCGCCCTGACGGCGGAGCCGCTGCCGGCCGAAACCGCCGCAGAATGGGGGCTGATCTGGCGCTGCGTCGACGATGACGCGCTGGCCGATGAAGCCTGGCGGCTCGCCCGCCGTTTCGCGGACGGTCCCGCCATCGGCATGGGCCTGATCAAGGCGCAGCTTGAGGCCGCATGGAGCGCGTCGCTGCCCGCGACCCTGGACCATGAAGCCGACATGCAGACCCTGGCTTTCGTGACTGAAGACCTCAAGGAAGGCGCGCGCGCTTTTGTGGAAAAGCGTGCGCCGGTGTTCCGGGGACGGTAACATCCGGAAGCAGGCCCGAATTTTACCAGTATGATCTGCGTTTCGTCCAATGAAGTCCGTAAACACAAGATGATGGTGGAACACAGGAACAATAATAAAAGGCAGAAGCTGCATTCAGGCTGGCCCTGACGGCGCTTCTCCAGCCGCGTTTCACCCTCAGCAACGGCGTGGGCCATTCCGGCGCGGCCGAAACTCATTCCGGCAACCGGAATCATGGGAGGGGCATCAATGAAACGGTTATTGAAGGGCGCCTTGGGCGTCGCCGTCGCGGGCGCCGCATTCACCACGTTTTCCGCCATGGCGGCGGACAAGCCGGCTTACAGCCCGGGCGCTTCCGACAAGGAAATCCGCCTTGGCCACACCACCGCCTATAGCGGCCCCGTCTCTGCCTTTGGCGTTGGCGGCCGCACCTCCAGGGCGTTCTGGGACATGGTGAACGCCAACGGCGGCGTCAACGGTCGCAAGATCACCTACATCAGCCTGGACGACGCCTACAGCCCGCCCAAGGCGCTGGAACAGACGCGCAAGCTGGTGGAAAGCGACAATGTCCTGCTGATCTATGGCGTCTCCGGCACGCCCACCAATACAGCGACGCAGAAGTATCTGAACAGCAAACAGGTGCCGCAGGTGCTGATCGCCACGGGCGCCGGCAAATTCAACGATCCGAAGACCTATCCATGGACCATGCCGTTCTGGCCGTCCTACGCCATCGAGCAGAAGACCTACGTCGATTACATCCTCAAGCACAAGCCGGACGCGAAGATCGGCGTACTGTACGCCAACGACGACTATGGCAAGGACCACCTGCACGGTATTCGCACGGCGCTTGAGGCGCATGGCAAGCAGAAGGCGCTCGTCAGCGCCCAGGCTTATGAGACCTCCGACGCCGTGGTTGATTCCCAGATGCTCAATCTGAAGAACTCTGGCGCGGACGTGTTCATCAGCGCGACGACCCCGAAATTCGCCGCCCAGGCGATCCGCAAGGCGCATGAGATCGGCTGGAAGCCGCTGCAATTCGTCGCCAACGCCTCAAGCTCCGTCAGCCACGTACTGATTCCGGCTGGCGCCGAGGCTTCCACCGGCGTGATCACGGCCAATTACGCCAAGGCGCCCGATGATCCTGATCTCGCCAACGACCCGGAGGTCAAGGATTACGTTGCATTCATGAAAAAATGGAACGCCCAGGAAAATCCAAACGACTTCTACGCCCTGTCGTCCTACATCATCAGCAATATGATGAAGACCATCCTTGAGCGCGCCGGCGACAACCTGACCCGCGAGAACATCATGAAACTGGTGGGCAGCATCAACAATGAGCGTATGCCCATGCAGCAAAAGAAGATCGTGCTGCACACCACCCCGGACAACTTCTCCGCCTACCAATCGCTTCAGTTGCAGCGGTTCGACGGCAAGAAGTGGGTGAACATGGACTGACGCCCAGGCGCGATGGGTTTGACCTGTCGCGCCCTGGTCAATCCTGTGCCGCGCGAACCGCCTGGGGCGCGCCTTGCGGCAGGCCCGGGCCCACGTGCAAAGGCCGGCTGAAGCCATTCAGCCGGCCTTTTCGTCAGTGGACGCGGCTTCCGGTCGCCGCGCCGGCCTCACAAGGATCACCGGCCGATGAAATTGGCCGGCCGCCGCTCGGCGGTCGAGCGGACGCCTTCCGCGAAATCGGCCGTCTGGCGCAGGCGCTGCTGCTCGGCCAGTTCATGCCGGGTGGCGGCGTGAACCCGGTCGGCCAGGTTGCCGCGCAGGGTCGCCCGCGTCGACAGCAGGCCCAGCGGCGAACATTCGGCGATCTCGGCCGCCAGCGCATGGGCGGCGTCGCGCAGCTTCTCCTTCGTGGTCAACACGTTGGCGAGGCCCATGCGGTAAGCCTCTTCGCCGGTGACGCGGCGGCTGGTGTAGAACATCAGCTCGGCGTTGTTTTTGCCGATGACCTCAGGCAGTGTCACGGTCAGGCCGAAGCCGGGGTGGAAGCCGAGGCGGGTGAAATTGGCTGCAAACCGCGCTTCGGGGCTGGCGACGCGGAAATCGGCGGCAAGCGCGAGGCCAAGGCCGCCGCCGATGGCCGCGCCCTGCACGGCGGCGACAATCGGCTTCTTGCAACGGAAAATCCGCACCGCCTCCAGATAGAGGTGATCGGTGGTGTCGAGCAGATCGGTCTCGGCGGGCGTGGCGTTGTCCGGCGACGAGAAATCGGCCCCGGCGCAGAACGCCTTGCCTTCGGCGCACAGCACCACGGCGCGAACCTCCGGCTCCGAGTCGAAGCCCTCAAGCGCGCTGGCAATGGCGCGGATCAGCTTCAGGTCGAAGAAGTTGAGCGGCGGGCGGCGAATTTCAATGGTCGCAACGTTGCCGCTGCGGCTCACCGCAATGTCTTGTGCCGTCATGGGCGTTCTGCTCCCGTTTGGGTTGTCGATATGTTGTGCCGTAGGTGCGTCGCGACCTGCATGGCCTGGCCACCTGAACGGCGTGATCACCGCCGCGCGTTCAGCCGCGGGGTCAGCCGCCGGCTTCGGCGCGCAGCACGTCTTCCAGCTCGTGGCGCTTGATCTTGCCCGTGGTGCTGCGCGGCAGCTCGGCGTCGGAGACGAACCGCACCCGCTTCGGCAGCTTGTAGCCGGCGATCTTGCCCCGGCACATGGCGATCACCTCCTCGCCGGTGAGGGCCTGGTCGTTGGCGACGACGAAGGCCACGGGAACTTCGCCCCAGCGCGCGTCGGCCTGGCGCACCACCACCGCCTCGGCGATGCGCGGCGAGGCCAACAGCACCCGCTCGATCTCCGCCGGATAGATATTCTCGCCGCCGGATTTGATCAGGTATTTGCGGCGGTCAACGAATTCGAGCCCGCCGTCCGGGTTGCGCACGAAGACGTCGCCCATGTGGAACCAGCCGCCGTGGAAATCCTTCTCCTCCGGCACGCGCCAGTAACCGCTGAACAGCGTCGGGCCGCGAAACGCCAGTTCGCCAGGCTCGCCGTCGGCGACGTCCTGATCATCCGGGTCGACCAGACGGATGCGGCAGAGCGAATTCTGCAATTTCGGCAGACGGGCGGGCGCATGGCCAGGCGGCAGCAGATTGCGGCTCGCTGGCGGGCTGCCGGTTTCGGTGGAGCCGAAGCTGTTGATGTACGGCGCCTGCAACAGGTCGGTGAGCTCGGCGATCTGCTGGCGCGGCACCAGATCGGCCATGCAGCCGACGCTGCCGAGCCGCGCCGGGCGCAGCCCCGTCGTTTTGAGTTCGGAGAGCATTTGCTCCACCGTCCCCGGCATCACCTGGAGCCAGCCAATGTTCTCGCCGGCCGCCGCGGCGACGATGGCGTCCGGCTGGAAGCCATCGATCACCACCACCTTGCCGCCGGTCATCAGCGTGGCCAGCATGTTATCGGTGGACACCATATGAAACATGGGCGCCCAGGCGATGAACGTGGCGCCGGGGATGAAGGTGCTGTCGATCTGGCCAATCAGCGAACGGGCGATCATCGCCCGCTGGCTGATCACGGCGCCTTTCGGCAGGCCGGTGGTGCCGCTGGTGTAGAGGATCACCAGGCCGTCTTCCGGCGCGGCCACATCGGCGGGCGGCTCATGATCCAGGTGGGCGTCCAGCAGACGCTCATAGGCTTCGCCGAAAACCAGAACCTTGCCAGGGTCGCAGTTGAGCCCCTGCAACATGGCGGCGTGCCGCTCCGAGACGAAGGTGAGGCGCGGCGCGACCAGCGACAGGCAATGCTCCAGCTCTTCCTGGGCCAGGCGCCAGTTCTGGCAGGCGACGATGAGCCCCAGCTTGGCCGCGGCCAGCTGCAACTCTACATATTCAGGGCGATTTTCGGCGAAGATGGCGACGCGATCGCCGCGCACGCAGGCATGGGCCGCAAGCGCCGCGGCCAGCCGGTTGACCCGCGCATTGAGGGCGCCGTAGCTCAGCACCCGCCCCTCATGTTGCAGGGCCGGCCGCTCCGGTCCCCGCCCCGCCTCGGCGGCGAACAGGCCGCCCACCGTCAGGCCCGACGCCGCCAGGGCCAAAACTCCGCCGTAGGCCGGCGCGGTTCCGCTATGCGCGTTCATGTTTCCTCCTTGCCAGCCGCCACGGCTGTAGCGGCGGGCGCCGTTTTTATATTTGTTATTTCGGTAGCAAAGGCGGCGCGGCGTGTCACGCGCGCCAGGATCAGGCCGCGGCTTCCTGGATCTCCTGGCAGACATCCACCCAGATGGCGCCCGTCAGTTCCGCCAGCCGCTGCGGGCTGAGGCGCACGGCGCTGTCGATGGAGCCGGCCGCGGGGGCAACCTCGTCGAAATCCCGCAGGGAAGCGTCACAATACACCTTGAGGGGGCGCGCCAGCCCAAAGGGGCAGACGCCGCCGACGGGGTGGCCGGTCAGGTCTTCGACCTCGGCCAGATCCAGCATGCGCACCTTGCCGCCGAACACCGCGCGGGCCTTGCGGTTATCAAGGCGCGCGTCGCCGCGCACGACGACCAGAAACACCTCCTCGCCCTTGCGCAGGGACAGCGTCTTGGCGATGCGCGCGGGCGGCAGGCCGAGCACGGCGGCGGCCTCCGCCACGGTGGCGGTGCGTTGTCCGGTCTCGATGACGGCGAGATCGGGAGCCCGCTCGGCCAGAAATGCCTTGACGCTCTCCAGACTCATGATCGACTCCTCGTTTGGGGGCGTTTCGGGAAGACGTCATGACTCGCGCTTTCCGGCGCGCCCTGTCAACCGGCGGCCCGTGAAACCGGAAGGAACGGCGCCGCGCCAGGGGCGTTGACCCGTTGGGACCAGGCTTCCGGCTTCTTGCCGGGGCCGGCCAGGCGGGATCAACCAGGAGGTGAGGATGAGCTGGAACCCCGCGCTGACGCCAGGCTGCCCGGACGCCCTTGGCGTCGACAGCATCGAAACGCTGATCATCCCCCGCGCCCGCGATCTGGGTGGCTTTGAGGTGCGGCGCGCCCTGCCGGCGCCGCGCCGGCAGATGGTGGGGCCATTCATTTTCTTCGACCAGATGGGACCGGCGGAGTTTCTTACCGGCGGCGGCATTGACGTGCGTCCGCACCCGCATATCGGCCTTGGCACGGTCACCTATCTGTATCGCGGCCAGTTCCACCACCGCGACAGCCTGGGCAGCGAACAGCCGATCAAGCCCGGCGAAGTCAACTGGATGGTGGCCGGCAAGGGCGTCACCCATTCCGAGCGCACCGACGCGGAAACCCGCGCCAATCCGCACGCGCTGTTCGGCGTGCAGACCTGGGTGGCGTTGCCGGATGAAGCCGAGGACGTGGCGCCGGCGTTCGAGCATTTTGGCAAGGACCGGCTGCCGACGTTTGAGGATGGCGGCGTGAAGGCGCGGCTTGTGCTGGGCTCGGCCTATGGCGCCGCGGCGCCGGCGACGCTGTATTCCGAGACATTTTATCTCGACGTGGCGCTGGCGCCCAATGCGCTGTTTCCCCTGCCGGACGAGCATGAGGACCGGGGCCTCTACATCATGGAGGGTTCGGTGACCATTGCCGGGCAGGATTTCGAAGCGGGCCGCATGATGGTGTTCCGCCCCGGCGACCTCATCACCGTGGCGGCCGGCCCGCAGGGCGCCCGCCTGATGGCCCTGGGCGGCGCGACCCTGCGCGGTCCACGCTATGTCTGGTGGAACTTCGTTGCCTCCAGCAAGGAGCGGATCGAACACGCCAAGGCCGAATGGCGCGCCGGCAAATGGGGCCAGGGGCAGTTCGACCTGCCGCCGACCGACCGCGCCGAATACATTCCGCTGCCGGACTGACGCCGCAGCCCATATGTGCGACGCAACGGACGACGGCGCGGCAGGCGCCGGCCGTCAGCGGCGCACCCGGAACACAATCACGCGGGAGAATGATGCGGACCCGCCCCGATCCTGCCGGACCGTTCAGAAAGGACCCAGCCATGAGCCAGCCACACCCGGAGATTCGCGACAACACGGCGACCGGACGGTTCGAAATGCCGACCGACGCCGGCCTTGCCTTTGTCAGCTATCGCCAGGCCGGCGATGTTGTCAGCCTCGATCACGCCGAGGTGCCGCCGGCCCTGCGCGGCTCAGGCGTCGCCAGCCAGCTGGTGCTCGGCGTTTTCGACATGCTCCGCGCCAGCGGTCGCCGCATGATCCCCCGCTGCGGCTATGTGCGCGCCGTCGCCAGCCGCCATCCCGAATACGACGACCTGCGCGCCGGCTGACCGTCGCGGCTTTCAGACGCGGCGATAGCGCCCGTCGCCGTCGCGGGCGACGCGCCCCTGGCCCATCAGCTCATCCAGGTGCATGGCGATGGAGCGCGCCTCGACGCCGTCGACCCACGGCTCATGGACATGCGCCGGGTACAGGATGCGTCCCTGCGTCAGTTGCTCCAGGGTTTGCGGCCCGGCGCCCAGCATCTCGATGAGACGCGCGTCGCGCGCATCAAAACGCGCCTCGTAGGCGGAGAGATCGTCCAGAAAACGTTGCCGGTCGGTGTAAACGCCCTTGTGGTGGAAGGTGACCCACACCTTCGCCGGCAGGTCCCGCACCTTGCGCAAGGTTTCGCGGAATTCATGCAGGCTGGAGTTGGTGTCGCCGTAATAGGGGCCGAAGGTGCTCAGATCGATGTCGCCGATAAAGGCGAGCCCATAGGGCTCCACCAGCAGCGCGCAATGGCCCGGCGTATGGCCCGGCATGTGCGCGGCGCGCACGGTGACGCCACCCAGGTCCCAGGTGGCGCCGTCCTGGTAGGCGATGGCGTCTGGCGCCTCGATGTAGTGGAACTCCTGCTCGAAGCGGGCGCGGGACCGGGCCCGCTCCGCCCCCGCATAACCGAAAACATCCGCCAGCGTTTCCCAGGAACGCGCGGCGGCGACGTCCGCCTCATGGGCGTAAACCGGCTTGCCCTGCAGCAGGTGCAACCCGGCCATATGATCTTCGTGAACGTGGCCGAGAATGCACAGGTCGGCGTTGGTGAAATCAGGACCGATGGCGTTGGCGCTGATCGGGGTGTCGAATACGGCCACGGCGTCAGAACCCCGGACAATGACCTGATTGCCATCGGGATATTTGCCGTTCTTATCGCCGAAATACACCGTGACCGGTCCAAAATCCGCCCGCGCGATGTCGTTGTGTTTCCGAGCCGTCATAACGCCGCCCATCTTCTGCCTCCCACCATGCGCATCCGCTCGACACCCGACGGCGACTGCTCCATGCCGGCTATTTCCTGGCTGATGCGGAGGGGCGATGCAACCGCCGCCGACAAAAACCATGCCGCGTTTGCCGGGGCGAAGGGCAAACGCCCGCATCATGCGGCTGGCCAGGCCAAATTGAGCGGCCGGACAGCGACGCCTCCTCCTGGCTTCTCCAGCCAGGCGTCTCGTCTGAAGGGGCAAAGACAGGCCCCGCTGCGACGCCATTGCCGCAGCGTTGGCCGGAACCACCGGCAGCGCCCACCATGCGGCCTCGCCAGAGGCGCGAGTGAGTCGCCCATAGCCACGCCGCCAAACGGACATCCGCTCCCCTGGCGCCGCCGCCCGTCGCGACCGCAAGATCACGCCAGATACGCCCGCCCTCGCATGGTCGCGCCGCGAACAAAAAATGCGACGCCTATTAAAACCCTACATTCCCTACCGTAAACCTGGGGAGGCGGAAAATTTATTACAATATTATTCCAATATATTAATTTTGATAAATTGTATCTTAAATTTAATTATAGAAATTTTTCAGCCCGCTCGCCCGGCCATACCCAACGGCAGCTGTGCACAACGACGCACAATTCCGTGAATAATATAAATTTCGTCGCCATTTCCGTGATATTCAATAATATCAAATTGTTTCAAAATTAATTGCAGAATTATGCATGATTTTGAATCGATGTAGACCCCTTTCTTTGACAATTTTCTAATGCTACCACGCAAAATTAGGTAGGTTCTCCGCAAAAGAACGCCATCCGTTCTATGCGGGGGTAGATCGTCAGGGGTTGGGGGGAGCTATGGGTATTTCCGGCGCGAAAAACAGCGGCGCAGCAAACGCGCGTGGCGGCATGACGCTGATGGACGCCTGGCGTCTGGAAAATTGCGCGGAGGAGATCGCGGACCGTCCGGTTTCCCGTCAGACCCTGCTGGCTGGCACGGCGCTCGGCGCGGCGGTGTTTGCCAGCGTAGCGCTGTCGCCGACGGGGGCGAGCGCGGCCTGCCCGACGGGAGCAAGCACTTCTGGCAATCGCGAATGTGGACCCACAGGAGTTGTTACGGGCACCGTCACAGGCGAAGGTGTCAGCGCGACTGGCACCGCAACTGGATTGCCGTGGAATTGGAAACCTAATGCATCAATAAGCAACAGCGGAAATATTTCCAGCACGACTGGAAATAAAAATGCCGTTGACGTTACAGGATATACATTAGCTGGATTGGGTGGAACCGCAAAATATGACGGCTCCGGATCGGTAAGCGGTCAAAAATCTGGCATCGTGCTGAATGGCGCTAGCGTATCCGTTGAAACAGGTGCCAATGCCAGTATCCGCGGCAATGATGGTGATGGCATTAACGGAACAGCCTCCGCTGGCGGTTCCAACATCCGTCTCACCGGCACGACCGTCTACGGTACTGGCAATGGCGTCATCACGAGCAGTAACGGTGGTAACGCCAACGTCACGCTAAATGGCGGCAGCGCGGAGGGCCAAGCCGGCGACGGTGTGAAAGCGACGTCCTACGGCGCCAATATCCTGGGCGTTGATCTGGGCGGCACGGCCAAGGTTACCACCAGCAACAACGCACAGATCACTGGCCAGGTGAACGGCGTCAATCTCGCCGGCGTCGACAGCAATCAAACCGATCTCAACGGTGGCAAGGTCTGGGGCAAAACTGGCAATGGCGTCAACGTTGCCGGCCCGCTTTCAGGTGTTCCCGCCATCTCGGCCAACATCGGGGCCAACGGCTCCGAAATCATCGGCGGTCAAAACGGCGTCAATGTCTATACCACACGAAGCGTGGTTGATCTGATGGGCGGATCGGTTACCGGTCAGGCTGGCGATGGCATTAACGTCACGGCCATCGGCGTAATCGGCGTCGGCGGTGGAACCAATGTCATCAATACCGACGGAACCACTGTCCTCGGCGACCAGAACGGCGTCACGGCGCTGACGCTCGGCGCTAATCTGAATGCGCAGACGGACATCGTTACCGACGGCGCTTCCATTATGGGCACGAATGGCATCGGCGTTTCAGCAATTACCGCGAGCGGCGGAATTGCCGGCTTCAATGGCGTGGCGACCACCAATGTGTCTGGCAGCGCTGATATCACCGGCGGCCAGGTTGGCGTGCTGGCGGTGGCCGGCAGCGTTTCCGTCAATCCATCCAGCCTGATCAGCGGCGGCGTCGACCTCAACAACCTCACCTCCCTGCTCGGCAATGGCAAGGCCGTGGTGAACGTCAACACGACTGGCGACATCACCGGCGGCTACGCCGGCGTGGTCGCGCTTGGCGTGGGCAACGGCGGCAACACTGTCGACGTCACCACAGGTGGAACTGTCACCGCCACCAACGGCATCGGCGTTCTCGCCGGGTCGATTGGCGAAGGCGGCCTGGTCAACGTCACCAACAACGGCGCGGTTCAGAGCAACATGGTCGGCGTGTTGGGCTTCAATACCGACGGCAATGTCAACGTCACCAACGCGGCCACGGGCAAGGTCAGCATCGACCAAGGCGGCTTCCTTGGTCTTGGCGCCGTGGCGTTGAATGGCGGCAACGCCACCGTCACCAATAACGGCGTCATCGACCCGCCGCTGGTCGGCATGGGCGCACTGACCATCGGAACCGGCACGGCCACCGTCAACAATGTTTGGGGCGGCTCCGTTGACGCCGACCTGATCGGCGCCATTGCCCTGAATGTTGGCGACGGCAGGGTCGTGGCCAGTAACGACGGCACGATTGGGTCCGCAACTGGCGCCGCCCCGCTGGTGGGCCTTGCTGGCGTCAAGATCGGGAATGGCGTTGGAACTGGTGACGATGTCAAAGTCACCAATACGTGGATTGTGCGCGATTACGCAGTCGGCGTCGCTGGCGTCGCCGTTGGCGATGGCAACAACGTTTCCGTTGTGAATGGCGCCTGGGGCAATGTGACCTCCGACCTCGCTGGCGTGATCGGCGTCGGCATCGGCGACAGAAACGTCATCAACGCCGAGAACAACGGAACCATCACCGCGGGCCTCGTCGGCCTTGGCGGCGTCGCGGTCGGCGACGACAACGAGGTCCGCGCCTGGAACTTCGCGACGATCAACGCCGGTGTGGCTGGCGTCGTCGGCGTTGGCGTCGGCGATCGCAATCACGTGGTCGTCGGCAACAACGGGCCGGTGACCGCGGGCGTGCTCGGCGTCGGCGGCCTTGCCCACGGAAACGACAGCACGGTCAATGTGCTCAACGACAGCTACGGCAATGTGACCTCCGACCTCGCTGGCGTTATCGGCGTCGGCATCGGAGACAGAAACGTCATCAACGCCGAGAACAAGGGAACCATCACCGCGGGCCTCGTCGGCCTTGGCGGCGTCGCGGTCGGCGACGACAACGAGGTCCGCGCCTGGAACTTCGAGACGATCAACGCC
>Ga0182741_1000116_pt1 | contig 127891 bp, 110 predicted proteins | sample eDN5th37CBELigOP_FD_128874 | JGI IMG/M metagenome (GOLD analysis project Ga0182741, IMG submission 128874) | Enriched Organic Plus compost microbial communities from Emeryville, California, USA - eDNA 5th pass 37_C BE-Lig OP (version 2) (version 2) ...
TACCTTTAGCGAAACAAAAAATGCTGCAGGACATTCCACCCGCAGCATAAAAAATTAATCCTGACCCTATAAAACTTCAAATAAAAAATCCTCAAACTGTCAGATCATATACTAAGCAGAACAACTTTATAAAAATGAAAAAGCAAATAACCGGTTGCTCCATTAGTTATTTGCTTTTTGTTTATTACAGTTTGTCTTCTTATCAATCATTCAGCTTCAGCACTGCCAGGAATGCTTCCTGCGGCACTTCCACGTTACCGATCTGGCGCATGCGCTTCTTACCTTCTTTCTGCTTTTCCAGCAGTTTGCGCTTACGGCTGATGTCACCACCATAACATTTTGCGGTAACGTCTTTACGCAACGCACTGATGGTTTCGCGCGCAATGATCTTGGCGCCGATAGCAGCCTGGATGGCAATCTGGAATTGCTGGCGCGGCAACAGTTCTTTCAGTTTTTCGCACAGCTTGCGGCCGAAGTCCTGTGCACGGCTCCGATGGATCAGTGCGCTTAACGCGTCTACCTTGTCGCCATTCAGCAGGATATCCATTTTCACGATATCGCTCTCGCGGTAACCGATAGGATGATAATCAAACGAAGCATATCCGCGTGTCTGACTCTTCAGCTTATCGTAAAAATCAAACACTATTTCTGTGAGCGGCATTTCAAAGGTCAGCTCCACTCTTGTAGGAGTAAGATAGCTTTGATTGCTGAGAATGCCACGTTTGCCAAGGCAAAGCGTCATGATGTTGCCGATGTATTCCGGCTTGGTAATGATCTGCGCTTTGATAAAAGGTTCTTCAATCCTGTCGAGATGCGTAGGCTCGGGCATTTCGGTGGGATTGTTCACCGTTACCTTTTCCCCTTTGGTGGTGTAAGCAATAAAACTTACGTTGGGCACCGTGGTAATCACGGTCTGGTTGAATTCCCGCTCCAGCCGTTCCTGGATAATCTCCATATGCAGCATACCGAGGAAGCCGCAACGGAAACCAAAACCCAGCGCCTGCGAAGTTTCCAGTTCAAAAGTGAGGGACGCATCGTTAAGCTGCAGCTTGTCCATGCAGTCGCGCAACTCTTCAAAGTCGTCGGTATTAACGGGGAATATGCCGGCAAATACCATAGGCTTCACTTCTTCAAAACCCTGGATCATTTCGGGGTTGGGATTGCTGGCAAGGGTAATGGTATCGCCCACCTTTACTTCCTTCGCGTTCTTGATACCGGTAATGATGTACCCTACATCCCCCGTTTTTACTTCATCCCGCGGTTCGAGGTTGAGCTTTAAGATGCCTACTTCGTCGGCTTCATATTCTATATCGGTGGCAACGAATTTTACTTTGTCGCCCTTCCGGATGCTACCGTTCATGATCCGGTAATACACAATAATGCCGCGGAAAGAATTGAACACACTGTCGAAAATCAGCGCCTGCAGCGGTTTATTGGGATCGCCTTCAGGAGGCGGTATTCTCTCCACGATGGCTTTCAGAATGTCTTCCACGCCTACACCGGTACGGCCACTGGCCAGCAGTATTTCTTCGGGTTTACAGCCTATCAGGTCAATGATCTGGTCTTTCACCTCCTCAATCATGGCGCCGTCCATATCGATCTTGTTGATCACCGGGATGATCTCCAGGTCGTTGTCGATGGCCAGGTACAGGTTGGAAATGGTCTGGGCCTGTATACCCTGGGTAGCATCTACCAGTAACAGGGCGCCTTCGCAGGCAGCCAGCGCACGGCTCACTTCATAGCTGAAGTCAACGTGCCCGGGCGTATCGATCAGGTTTAACACATACTCCTGCCCATTGGTATGGCGGTAATTGATCTGTATGGCGTGACTCTTGATGGTAATACCCTTTTCACGTTCCAGGTCCATATCGTCCAGCACCTGGTCCATCATTTGTCTTTCATTGATCGTATGCGTCACCTGCAAGAGGCGGTCTGCCAGGGTACTTTTACCATGGTCAATATGGGCAATAATGCAAAAATTGCGGATATTCTTCATTCGGGCTCCGTCCTTTGAAATCGGAACGCAAAAGTAACTGATTTTGGCGGTATTGATAAAATACGCTGTTCCCACCCCGGGCCTTGAGCGGGGCCCTTTAAAATTGAGCGGAAAGCAGGAATTGTGGCGGGGCACTTAGCAATTTTATGCCGGTGAATCAATTCCTTTAGACGTTGGCTCACCGGCCCTCTTACCCAAACAATAAAAAATTTTCCCAAACGTTTAGGATCGGCTTTTATAACAAAAACAATTCATATTTCGTTTGTTCATCACTGTTATACAACTTAGTGGGTAATTTTATTGCACGCCATTTGCAATATGAATACAAACCCCTTTCTTTGCACGCAAATTTTTTAAATCCCGATCTATTTATGAAAAAAACAATTCGGATCTTAGCAACTTCCCTCTTTTTACTCACCATCACGGGTACCACATTTTCGCAAGACATGCGATTTGGTTTTCGTTTGGGTGTAACCAACAACTTCGTCACCTACACGGTTGAAGAAGAAGGCTACGATGCAAAATACGAAGGCAGCAACGTTGGCTTCTATGCGGCAGGCGTAGCCAATATTCAACTGTCAGAACACTTCGCCTTGCAACCCAACCTGGTGGTGGGATTGAAAGGAGGTGGATTTGGTGCTATTTATGGCTCCATTACCAAAATCAATATAGTTGCTATTGATGTTCCCATCAATGCGCTGTACACCAGCAATGGCTTTTTTATTGGCGGCGGTCCCAACTTTTCCTATGGCCTTAGCGGCAAGCTGAAACCGAACCTGGAAGGAGAAAAGGTAGACATCTTTGACGATTCAGAAGAAGGGGCCGGCGACCTGGCTTTAAAGAGGTTCGACATCGGCGCCAACCTGCTGGTAGGATATACCCTGCCCAACGGCCTTACTTTTTCGGCACACTTTACGCCCGGCCTGGCCAATATTTATGCGCCCGATGCTGATAACGTGAAAGCCCGAACCAAAACTTTCGGTTTCTCCGTAGGCTATTTGTTCGGTGGCAAAGGGAAATAACCCTCCCCTGTCGCAGTTAAACATTTTCGTATAAACATTCAGTAAAACATGCCTGTGGCAGATCATGCTATTGCTTTCTGTCACACTTAAACGCATACATCATTTATGAAAAAGTCCATACTTGTTATTTCAGCTGTATTGGCCCTGGCTGCAACCGGTACAGCACAAAACATCAATTTTGGTATTAAAGCCGGTCTCACCCATAACACACTTAACTTCAAAATCGAGGCTGAAGAAACCGAAGCAAAGCTGGAAGGCAGCAATGCCGGCTTTTATGTGGGCGGCATCGCCAACTTTAAATTGTCTGAAAACTTTTCGCTGCAACCCAATCTGCTTTTTGTGATGAAAGGTGGTCGACTGAGCATGGACGGAGATAACAAATTGACCAGCTTTCACATAGACCTGCCCGTGAATTTCCTGTACACTGCCAACGGTTTTTTCATTGGCGCCGGTCCTAACTTCTCTTACGCACTGAGTGGAAAAGTGAAAGCAAACGACGAAGAAAGCGTCGACATCTTTGATAAGGAGGAAGCATCGTACTTTTACCTGAAAAAATTTGAATTGGGCGCCAACGTACTCATGGGATATACTTTTCCCAATGGCCTGGTGATAAGCGCCAGCTATACGCCGGGCATTGCCAATATTGCCGGCTATAAAGATGAAGATGTCGAGATGACTGCCCACAACAAATCGTTCGGCATCTCTATTGGCTATATGTTCGGCGCCAAAGGAAAATAATCCTTCACCTCATTGGCTGATTCAGGATAAGCGGACCTGGGTATACCAGGTTCGCTTTCTTTTTGGAGCGGCTGCAGCAGCGCGATGGAAGTTGCGGGTGGTGCATTTTCTCAATACTGATGAAACGCCTGCGAAACAAACTCCAGCACGGCAGGCAATGCACTGCGCCAGTAAGTCCAGGTATGGCCGCCTTCGCGAATGCGGAACTCATGCGGTATCTGCTTTTTGCGCATAGCTATATGCACGAGACTGTTGCCTTCATATAAAAAATCATCGTCGCCACAATCAATATACCAGCGTACCGCACGACGCAGCGTATCAGGCATGTTGTTAATGAGGTAGAGAATGCTCTGCTCTTTATAATAATTTTCTATCTGCTCATCGGTAACATTGTTATTGCCCTGCCGGTAACGCGCTTTGGCATCTTCCAGCGTCAATGGTCCGGTAGCCGCGCTCAGCGGACAGGCCGATGAAAACAGGTCTGGCCGGTGCAGAGCGTACAGGAAGGAACCAAAACCGCCCATCGACAATCCCGCAATGGCACGGTACCGCTTTTCACTTTTGATGCGATACTTCTTTTCAACAAAGGGCATCAGTTCCTGGAAGAAAAAATCCTCATAGCGCCATTCACCCGTTATATCATTTGAATAACCACGCCGCCCGGTATTGGCATCGGGCATAATGATTACCATCGGCGTAGCTATCCCTTCACGAATTGCTTTATCAGCTATATGCAACACTTCGCCAAATTGAATCCATCCGGTCTGATCATCGCCTGCGCCGTGCAACAGGTACAGTACCGGGTAGCTGCGTTCCGAAGTTTCATAGTCAGGTGGCAGGTATACAGCATATTTCCGTTCGCCTTTCAATATTTTGCTCGGCAGCGAAAGGTTGTCATACACTTTGCCCGTTTGTGCAAACAGCAGCACAGGCAACCAAAGGAAGGCAGGCAATAATAGCTTCGGGGCTTTTTTCTTCATAGCTTGAGGTGTTATTGAATGATGTATATCACAACTATTAAAAATAAACAGATTCGTTTGCGCATTATCGACTTTCTACAGCTTTCCCCTTAACCGCTTCTATTTGTTCCCTCTTACAAATTCCCTTCACTCACCGGACTTTCAGGCCTGGTTACCTACAAAACCCGGGTATTTATCGAATAAAAGCCATTACGCAAAATGATTTCTTCTAATATTGCGTTGTATACTCCGGAAGCTTTTTTATAAAGCTTGCTATGCTAAATGTACTGAATGCCAGCACAAAAAGTATAGCATATAGAAAAGAAACAATGGATTCATTCGTTTCATCTATTCTTTTTATTGACCATTAAACCTTGTTGCAGCATCGCTGTAATGCAACACCAGGCATTGCGTATGATGGCTGCAGCTGTAAATCCGTACTTGGGAAACCCAAGGATGATTGATCAATACCTTTGTGCTAACAGCTGATGTGCAGCACAGGTATGCAGTCGGCATCCTGAAGCATTGCATTGAATCTATGTCCCGGTTGAAAATCGTATCATGTACCCTGAATGCACTAACCCAAGGAAACTGGTGTGGAAACGCCTTCTCCTATTTGCGACTTTACTGATGCCCTGCGTGTTGTTTGCGCAAGGTGTGAGTGAAATTATTACCGACTACAATGGCTGGTGGAAAAGTTCTCACCAGAACCAGAACCCGGTTAAACCCGATAACAGTCACAATCTTCTTGCCTTCCGATACAACGGCGTCTTGTACGCTACCGGCGTAAACGATTCACTGCTTACTGCAAAAGGCGAAAACTTTGTAAGCATCGATATCAAAGCCCTGCCCGTACATGCCATTACCGGTTCCATAAACAGCAACACCAAAATCGGATTGGGAGCCATGTACGATGGGGTGGCCCATGGCCCTTCGCCCGTACGCCCGGTAAACAACCTGAACCTGTACCTCACCGACGGCATCAAGGGCCTCGACCTCGGCACCTGTGTAGCCAACCTGCCGGCCGGAGATATTTTTCTTCCCATAACCAATCTTACTGAAGAAGCGATTGGCGATGGCATTCCCGATCTGCTGATCACCCAGGTGGCTGACCCTGCCACTTCATCACTGGACCGTTATGAATTTACAGATATCAACGGCAACCGCATTGGCAATTCGGTTGAAATTGTGTTGAACAACCTGAAGGTATTGGGCCATTGGACCGCTGATTTTTATGAAGCGTCCACTAACCCCATGCAACTCACTTCGGGCTATACCCATACAGACCGCCCCATACGGTTTTGGGCAGCCGATTTCAGCGAATTTGGCATCACGCCTGCTCACCTTCCTCATATAGCCTATTTCAAGGTAAGGCTCAACGGCAACAGCGACATGGCCTTTGTGGCGTACAACCACAATACCTTTAACGTTATACAAAATCCGCTGCCGGTTACGCTTGCAAAGTTCCAGGCAAGGTATGCACAGGAAGCCGTACAACTTACCTGGCAAACCCTTACCGAACAACATACCAGCCATTTTGTAGTGGAAGCAAGTACCGATGGTGTGGAATATACTGCCATCGGCACCGTACAGGCAGCAGGCAATAGTATTGACCGCAGGTTATACCACTACACGCACCGGGAACCAGCCCCGGGTACGGTGCGGTATCGTTTGAAAATAGCAGATAGCAACGGGTCCAGCACCTACAGCGAAGTGGTCACCGTACAGGTACCGGTCACTTCCACACCGCATTGGCAGGTAATTCCCAATCCGGCCGCGGATAAAATATGGGTGCAGCAAACGCCTGGTGCTTCCAACACCATTGTACAGGTACGTTCGCTTAGTGGCGTACTGTTGATGCAACATATCATTCCGGCAGGCAACACCCGTTATGGCATAGACCTCCGCGGCCTGCCCGCAGGCACTTATTTCCTCGTTCGCCAAACAGGAACGGAACATATTACTAAGAGATTTACAAAACAATAGACGCTGTGCTATAGTCAGGCAGGAATAATACTATGGTAGTTCAATATACTATCCCCCTATTCTTTTTGCCCTTCTGCCCCGCAACAAACAGCAAACTTTCTTATTTTAGCAACCTGTCATCGTCAACTCAAATCCAACCAAATGGTAAAAAAGACGTTTCTGCTTGCTCTTTTTGTGCTTCCCTTATGCGCTGTTGCCAACATTCGCCTGCCGGCTGTGCTTTCCAGTAATATGGTGCTGCAGCAGCAATCAAAAGTAAAACTCTGGGGCTGGGCCTGGCCCGGTGAAAAAATTGTGGTAACCTGCTCCTGGAAAAACGTGGCCGATACGGTTACAGGTACCCGTGATGCCAATTTTGAACTATTTGTGCAAACGCCTGCTGCCGGTGGTCCCTATACCATCACTTTCAAGGGGCAAAACACCATTGTATTGGACAATGTACTGATCGGTGAAGTGTGGGTATGCTCCGGCCAATCCAATATGGAATGGAATTATTACAATGGTTTGCCGCAAATCAAAGAAGAACTGCCTTTTGCCCATCAGCCCAACATCCGCCTGTTTCATATTCCCAAAACTACATCCACGCATCCGCAGGACGATTGCGTTTCCCAATGGACGGTATGCGATTCCAACACCCTGAAAGCGTTCAGCGGCGTGGCTTATTTCTTCGCAAAACATTTGAATCAATCGCTCAATGTTCCCATTGGCCTCATCAATGCCAGTTGGGGCGGCACGCCCGCAGAAGTATGGGCGCCCGCCGAAGCCGTGAACAATGATGCCGCACTGAAAGCAGCGGCGGAAAAACTGCAGCCTGCCAACTGGTGGCCTTACCTGCCCGGTCGCGCGTACAATGCCATGATCGCTCCGGTAACGCAGTTTGCCATCGCCGGCGCTATCTGGTACCAGGGTGAAAGCAATACCGGTACCGCCGCTACCTACAGCCGCCTGCTCACCACCATGATCGATGCCTGGCGCGAGGCATGGAACAAAGAGTTTCCGTTTTATTATGTGCAGATTGCGCCCTACCGGTATGGCGCACCCTATATCGGCGCCTTGTTGCAGGAACAACAAACCAGGGCCATGCAACACCCCAAAACCGGCATGGTAGTGATCCACGACCTGGTAGAAGATACCAACGACATTCATCCGCGCAACAAACGCGATGTAGGCATCCGCCTCGCTAATTATGCGCTGGCTGAGACCTATGGCAAAACAGGCATCGTTTACAAAAGCCCTTTTTACAAGGGCATGGAGATAGCCAAAGGGAAAATTACCATCGAGTTTGACAACGCCCCCAACGGCCTGACGGTAAACGGCAAAACCATTACACAGCTATTGATTGCCGGCAGCGACCAGGTATTCTACCCCGCGCAGGCCAGTATAGAAAAGAATAAACTGGTAGTATGGAGCAAACAGGTGAAAGATCCGGTAGCCGTACGATATGCTTTTGGCAATACCGCCATCGGAAACCTGTTCAGCAAAGAAGGATTGCCGGTAGCACCGTTCAGAACAGACGATTGGGAGTAAAGTAAAGTACTGGTTGTTAATAAATTCTTCCGCCGCTTTCCGCCGTATCAATCAACCGTTGCGTAAGCGTTTCATCAAATACATGTTCCTTGCTGGCAAGCACCTGGCGCAGCAGGTCGTGGATGGTGATCACGCCTTTGAAATCGTCGCCATTGCAGGCAAGCAGGTACCGGCGACTGTGTTGGGTCATGAGGTTCATGCAATGTTCCAGCGTGTCGTCCATGGAAACCCTGGGCACATCAGTACCCATCACTTCCTGCACGGTAGTGGTTTCGCTGGAGCGGCCTTTTAATATGACGTTCCTGCTATAATCTCTTTCTGAAAAAATTCCTTTGAACTGGTCCCCGTCCATCACCACCACATAACTCAGGTTCACTTCGCTCATTTTACGCAACGCATCAATTACCAGGGTGTCGGGTTTTACAATGTTAACGTGCTTCGGCTTTACGGCTAGTACATCTTTTACAGTTCGCATAGCGCTTCTCCTTTGGTTTTTATTTTAAATATCGTAATTATTTGCAATTAATTACATCAAAACAGTTGCCGGTTATTGCAGGAAAGTACAGGACGGAAGATCGTCCAAACACTCCATGAAATACCCTCATGCGGTGTCTTGCAGGCAAATGAATAGGAAAACCCTTACTTTCGCATCAAATACCAGTAAACATGGATCTTGCTGCTCTTTTTCAACAGGCTGTTGCAGATAGTAAAACCTTGTCCGATCGTCCCAGCAACGACACCCTGCTGCAATTGTATTCACTCTATAAACAAGCCACCGAAGGCGATATCAATATCGATCCGCCTGCCAATCCCTTCGACTTTGTATCAAAAGCCAAATATGAAGCATGGGCCGGGCTGAAAGGTAAGCCGAAAGAAACCGCCATGCAGGAATATATTGAGCTGGTGGGGAAACTGAAGAACTAACTACTGCAGTACCCATCAGCGTTCTTTTTGTATCATTGCCAGGATCTGCCGGTAAGCTGCCGTTATACAGCCTCCCGATGCGATCTTTTCCGCAAGCTGGCGCGTATTGCGCTGCATTTCCAGGTACGACGATGGCGAAACGGCCGCAATTTTTTCTTCTATTTCAAACAAATTGCCGATGGTGATCCCGATATTGTATTGGCGAATCAGCGAAGCAGCACCGCATTGGTCCCACACCAAAATGGGCAGGCCGCACAGTATGTACAACGATAATTTGTGGTGACTGATATACCGCATGTAAGGCCCTGTGCTGCCTGACACACTATCCACTTCCTCCCCATCCCATATCAAACCATACGAAGCTTTGATGTGGGCCGGCAATTGATAAGGTTCAAATATGCCTTTGTATTGAATGCGCTCCGATTGTTGCATTTTGTCTGGATATGGTCCGCCATATACCTGGAAGCTAATGTTCCTGCATCGTTCCGTTACCTCATGCAGTTTTTCCAGGAACCCGCTTTCTGCCAGGTTGCCGGCAAAAATGATGTCATTGCCCTGCGCAGCTTGTACCGGTGGTATCGGGGCCAGGTAGTCAAAAAACTCCAGCTGCACGGAAGGTTTACCCGGCACATATTCATTGAGCCACTGCTGCATGGCGCTGTTGTGTACAATGAAATAATGAAACCGCCGGAACAATTGTATTTCGTACTGCAACACCTGCGGTTGATTAAGTTTGTACCCATTGATATCGGTAAGAATACATACCAACCGGACGCTTTTGTGAAACAAGTGCAGCAACCTTAGCAGCAACTTCGTCATGCCCGAGTAATACGGATACTGAAAAAATACAACAGCGCCCTTCGGTAGTGTGAACAGGGTTTTGAGCAGAAAACAAAACCGGATGATTTTAGCCTTCAGCGTAAATTCAAAATGGCAGGGAAAAAAGATAGCAGCCACGCCATGCTGCAACAGCATTTTTTCCAGGTCTACATTGCCGATGCTTCCGTTGAAAACTTTTTCGAGCAGGTATTCCTGTATGAAATATGTCTTTCGATTGACACCCATGATTTTTTCCTCGCGAATGAAATTAGGAATTCTTACCGGACCTTCCCCATCTCGTTCTCAGTGCTGCAAATAAAATGTTGCGCATCACAAAAAACTGCATAGCCCCATACAGTACAGCACCCGTAAGCGCACCTGCTATCAAGGCCACAAACGGATTGGTTGCAACGGCTATGTACCATACTACCGGCACAAATACGATGGTGCTGATACCTGCCTGCCAAAAAGCCTTTGCATCAAACAAGGGCAAATGGCCGGCAGTGCTCCGGCAGGCCCGGAAATTCGCTGCCAGCAATACCATTTCCGATAATAACAGAGCCAGGCAATTGCCGGTATCTGCATAATGACGACACAGGAAAACAGCAAGCACTACAAACACCATACTGCTCAACAGCAGGTTCAACAGGTATAGTCTTTCATTATTCTGCGCAATTAATACCTGGTTGCCGAGAAAAAGATTGTAAGAGCGCAACAAGGGAAAAAACGCCAGCAGGCGCAGGTCTTCAATGGCCTCCACAAATTGTGTCCCCAGGAACACCCTGATCAACGGGTCTGCCAGTAAAAACAGACCTGCTGCCACCGGTACCGCAAAGAACGCCAGCAACCGAAAATTGTTCATCACCACCTGCTGCAATGCCTGTGATTCGTTTTCTTTATGCAAATGCACAATGCGCGGAAAAAATACCAGCAGTGAATCCGTAAGCAATGTGCCGAATGTGCGCGCAATTTTTATGGAATACGCATAGTATGCAACCGCCACGGCAGAACTGATGATGCCAAGTAACACCGTATCGAGAAAAAGCGTGATATCGTAAGTAAGATTGAGAAAATAAATCAGGGAAGTCTTGCGGATATGCTGTTTCCAGTTACTCCCTTTTAACCGGATAGATTCTTCCTTAAACAATACATACACGTTCCAGATCATGTTCAGCATGCCGGGCACCACAATGATACCGTAGTAGCGGGAATAATCCTGTTTGCCGGTAACAAGCACAAAAATGGCAAGCAGTCCCAGCAACCGCGTCGCCAGTGAGCGCAGCGTAATGTATTTGAACCGCTCCATTCCCCGGAAATACCATTCGCACTGGAAGAAATTAACCAGCAGGAAAGATAATGAGAACCACAGCAACCGCTCGTCCTGCACCTTGTGCCATAGCAAATACACCGAAACCAGGTACAACACCAGTGTAATGCACGACGATATTATGTGCAAGGTCAGCAGTTCCGACACCAGCCTGCTCCTCGCCGCACCATCATTTCTCAACCGTGCCACTTCGCGCATGCCATACACAGCTATGCCAAATTCCGCAATGGAAACAAAATACCAGGTAAAGGAATCGATAAAGCTTACTTTGCCTATGCCCTCCGGGTCCAGTACGCGGGAGATATAGGGAATGGAAATCAACGGCAGCAACACCTGGCTGGCTGAGAGAACAAAGTTGTATGCCAGGTTTTTTCGGATGCTCGCCACCAGGGTTAGTTTTTATTGGAATAACGGTGTTAATACAAACATAAGTATATTTACCCATTCACGGGGACCATGTTGTTTACTTATGCAGATCGGAATTTTTGAATCGGAACATTTTGAAGTGGCCGCCACGGTCATTAAATTGTTCGACAATGGCAATAACAACATCACCGTTTTCACTTTTCCCCGCCCCCACCAGCAATTGAAGCACCTGCTCAGCAAAAATTATCACCGTTACCAATGGATTGTGCAAGATGAACAGGAGTCGAAGTACGGGTTTATACGCCGCATGTACAATGAATGCCGCAGGCGCAATATTCAACTGTTATACCTCAGCACCGTTTCTGACAACCACTTGCTCTACGCCTGGCTTGTTCGCTCCCTGCCGCATGTACGCGTGGTGCTTACCCTGCACGATATCAACAGTCATTTCCGTTTTCAACCCGCATTCAGCTTGCGGAGGTTGGTAAGGTATATCGGGAAAAGAGCGTTGGTGCGTTCGGTGAAGGAATTCAATGTGATTTCGGAAACCATGGTCACTTACCTGCAGGGGCGTCTTGGCCAAAAATATCCAATCTACACCTTACCCGGCGCTGTATATGAAGGCACACACCATCCGGTTCCCTCACCAGCAAAAACGGGAAAGATAAACATTGTAGTTCCCGGAACAGTTGATGTAAGAAGGCGTGATTATAACACCGTATTTCAATTACTGCAGGCTTGTCGGCAGCAGGCCTTACCGGTTACGGTTACCTTGCCGGGCGGTTATTATGGAAGAGAAGGAAAGGAGATCATCAATCAATGCAAAGCCTGGGCGCAGCAACATGACAATCTGCGTTTCTTTGAAACAAACCTTGTAGACCAGCCACTGTTTGACCAATGTATGCAGGAAAGCCATGTGGTGTTGCTGCCTACCCGCATTGAAACCATTGTGTCCGACGGCGTAAAGGAAACCTATGGGGTGAGCATTTCGTCCGGGACCATTTTTGACGTAATCAGGCATGCCAAACCTTTTATCGTTCCCGCTGCCCTTCATATTCCGGGCAATTTGCAGTCAAGCGCCTTCCGGTACCATGATCCTGCGGCCATCATTGCATTTCTCCAACGGCTATTTTCGCAGGAAGATTACTACGCCGATCTGTGCCGGCAAGCCGTATTCAATGCAGCAGCATACACTATCGAAAAAATCAGGCAACAGCATCCCGCCCTTTTGGGCTGAAATGAAAGCTGCGCTTACCGTATGCGCGCCTCTATGGTTGCATCCAGCCTGGATAACTCTACCGGGGAAAAATGCAATTCCATTTTCCTGAATACAACTTCTTCTTCAAAGGATGTATGCTGCTCTACCAGGTGGATGAATGCCCGGTACAGGTAATAGCCGTCATCATGCAAAGGAATGCGCTCTGCCAGCAACCGGATGGTATTGTGCTCGCGCACCAGCACATTGATGAACTCATTATTGAAATGATGTTTGGCCAGGAACGGTATGAGCACCGTTTCTTCCGCTTCCACATGTTTTTTCAGATTGGAATTCCAGAAGTTCATGATTTCCCGCCGGATCAGCTCCTTGTCCCCGTTTTTCCGGATCGTATGCATAATCTGTCCGCACTTTTGCCGGTCAACGCTGTGCTGCCGGCTCAATTCACGCAATGCGCTCTTTCCCTCCATAATGCACTACTTTTCCCTTGATAATTCAAGAATTAATCCATATCGGTTAGCGCAGGAAAAATTTGGCCCTGCGTTAACAGTTGCCCGGGCGTGCCAGGCGGGCGTTTGCGCGTTATTCCCAAAATTTTATGGGGTAATGCATACAGTTCCAATCAGTTTCTTCGCCCAGTGCTGCCCCGATCGCTTCCAGCTCTTTTTGTGTCAATACGGCCTCAGCACGGGGAAAGTAGGTACGTTCTTCAAAACGGATATGCTTTTCCAATAATCCGGCAAACGCCGACAGTGTTTCCCTGTCGAAATTGCTGCTTTCGAATTTTTCCACCAGCGCCCGGATGGTCTTGTGTTCATCGAGGAGTTGTGCCGTAAGGGCGGGTTCCAAAGCGGTATGTTGCAAGGCGGGAATCAATACTTCTTCTTCCAGGGCAAAATGCGCGCGGATATCTCTGTTCCAGGCGTGGAGAATAAAATCCGCTATCACCTGCTTATCGGCCTCTTTCTTCAGGCCCTTGTTTACGAGCAGGGCTGCCAGCAGTCCGTTGTGATGCTGCCTCGACAATGGCTGTAAATGCTCGTTTCGTTTCATGTTGCAGCAGCTTTTCCAGTGCTATCCCACCCCGGCAATGGCTATAAGACCTTGTTTCGTTTCATAGCAGGCGAAGAGCTATTGCCGGCAAAAACAGAAACCCGGCATATCCCGCGGAATGCCGGATTTCAAAACGCTTTTGATTGTTTTATTGAAGGCTTTTGATAATCGTCACAAACTCTTCAGCATTCAGCGAAGCGCCTCCCACCAGGCCGCCATCCACATCAGGACAGGCAAATAATTCTGCTGCATTGTTACCCTTAACGCTGCCGCCGTAAAGAATGGATACCGCATCAGCCGTAGCAGCGCCATACCTGGCCGCCAGCACACTGCGCAGGTGCGCATGCATTTCCTGTGCCTGCCGGGAGCTGGCTGTTTTGCCCGTGCCAATGGCCCAGATGGGTTCATAAGCTATGATGATGCGTTGCAGTTCCTGTTCGTTCAGGTGAAACAACGACTCACGCAATTGCGTCTCCACATAACCGTTTTGTGTACCCGCTTCTCTTATTTGCAGCGGCTCACCACAACAGAAAATGGGCGTGATATCATGTTGCAGGCAAAGATTGATTTTCTCCGCCAACTGCTGATTGGTTTCATTAAAATATTCACGACGTTCACTATGGCCCAGTATGCAATACTGTATACCGATCGACTGCAACATTTCGGCCGATACTTCACCGGTAAAGGCGCCTGATTTCTTGTGATAACAATTCTGTGCGGCTACCGCATAGTTGGCTTTGCCGGCCACTTCATTGCTGGCCGTAATGAGATAGGGAAACGGCACTGCAAAGATCACCTGCTGGTGAGCAGCGGGCGTAACGCCGGCATTCAGGATATCGCTTAATAATTTTTTTCCCTGCTGTAAGGTGCAATTCATCTTCCAGTTGGCGGCAGCTATCTGTTTTCGCATGTCAATGGTGATTTTTCGTTGGTTTAATCCGGGTTTGAATAAAAATCAAAAAGCAAAGAAAATACAATTTACCATTTGAACGATGTTGTTCAGTTCTTTTTGGATGAGGTCCTGTTCTTTTTATGACAGATTAATCATTTACACAGCCGTTTCCTCAAATATATTGCGCAACCGTGTTACTTCTGCTTCGCTCAGTTCCCTGTTCTTGAATTTTTTCCAGTTGGCAATGTCCTGTATCGCTTTGTCAAATTCATACCGGGTGGAGGTGTCGTTGCCCCAGCTGAAATCAGGAATGTATTTCGGAGGCGCGCCGGCTCCCACTACATTGGCGCAAACCCCTACCACAGTGCCGGTATTGAAAGATGTATTGATGGCGCAACGCGAGTAATCCCCCATCAGCAATCCGCATTTCATGCCTGCCCGCACATAATCCTGCGCCGGCTGGTGCCATACGCGCACTTCGCTGGCATTGTTCTTCAGGTTGGAATTGGAGGTACCGGCGCCGAGATTGCACCATTCACCTAATACCGAATCGCCCAGGTATCCGTCATGGGCCTTGTTGGTATAACCGAAAAGCACAGAGTTTTTGATTTCCCCTCCCACCACGCAATAAGGCCCGATAGTGGTGGCTCCATAGATGCGTGTGCCCATTTTTACCACAGCGCCTTCGCACAGGGCAAAGGGTCCCCGGATCAACGAGCCTTCCATGATTGCTGCGTCTTTGCCGATATAGATGGGCCCATCGCTGGCATTGAGTATACAGTGCTGTAATCGCGCGCCGGGTTCAATGAAAATATTGTTAGGTTGAATAGCGGTAACCGATTCGGGAATGGCGGCGGAAAAACGGCCACGCGTCACCAGGCGAAAGTCTTCCTGAATGGCCCAGGCGTTCCATTGAAAGATGTGCCAGGGATATTGCAGAATTTTTACCGTATCATAATCGGGGTCCGGGTTAAGGTTGCTGCTGGATGAAGAAGCCAGCGATTCCACAAACTGTCGTGAGGGAAGAATATTGGCGGCAAATACGATCGCATTGTCTTCCGGCACCTCTTCGTCATCATTTACCACAATCACTTCCTTCCGCAAGAGTCCCTGCCATTTTTCGCGTATGGTGAGTATGCCAATGCGGATATCCGCCACAGAACGAGTCCGTGAAAACGGATACAACTGATGGCGTATTTCCTTGTCGGTAAGGTATACTGGTTTCATAACTGCTAACGTGCCGGGTTAGAGATCAGGATAACTTTACTGCATTAGCGGAAAAAGCGCTGTTACGATGTTGCTGCTTGTAATGCAGTCAATCGCTGTCATGACCGCCGGCAACCGGCTGCAAGATGATAATTTTTTACTGTTACCGCTGCGTTTGGATACAATAAATGTGCTTATCCGGATCGGATTTAAAATCCTGTGCCACCTAAAAAAAATCCCCTTCCCGAGAACGGGAAAGGGAAAGTATAGCCATGAAAAACAAAAATGTTCGTACTGAAATTAAGCTTTTATTTCTTTTTTTCGTAACGTTTCTTGAATTTATCTATTCTACCGGCCGTATCTACCAGCACTTTCTGACCGGTAAAGAAGGGATGGGAGGTGTTGGAAATCTCCAGTTTTATCAACGGGTATTCATTCCCATCTTCCCATTTTACTGTTTCCTTGGTGGGTGCAGTGGAACGGCTGAGAAAACTGTAGCCATTACTCATGTCCTTAAATACTACGAACCGGTAATTCTCGGGATGAAGCCCCTTTTTCATAACTGATTGATTTTGATACACTTAACCTGGTATATAGAAATAACAGGCCTTTTGATTCACAATTTATTTACAGAAGGCGCAAAATTAGCTTTACGGCAGCTTATGTCCAAATAAATTTGCGGCAACTCCGGACCACCCCCATCCATGCAATTTTGAAACGGGTGTAATATCGCTTGCGCCCCCACCAGCGGGGATGGCCTGCCTTACGATCTCATATTTTCAAACTGCAAGGGAATGCCCAGAGAAGCTTCCCGGCACATTCGGATCACCGCCTGCAGATCGTCAATCTTCTTACCGGTTACCCGCACCATATCGTCCATGATCTGCGCCTGTACCTTTAATCCGGAATCCTTAACTAATTTGACGACCTTTTTCGCATCTTCCTGCTTCAAACCATTGCGCACGATCACTTCTTTTTTCACCACTTTGCCGCTCTGGTAAGCCTCTTTTGAAAAATCGAACGCTTCCGGGGATATCCCCTGCTTGTTGGCCCGGCTGATCAGCACGTCGATGATCTGGCGCATTTTCATATCGTCCTCGGCCTCAATGTTGATTTTGAATTCCTTCTTGTTCAGGTCGATCACCACATGCGAATTCTTGAAATCAAACCGGTTGGTAATTTCCTTGGTGGTAACATTCACGGCGTTGTCCAGCAACTGGCCGTCTACTTTGCTTACAATGTCGAATGATGGCATACTGTCAATTTGCGCAAAGCTATCAAATTAGAGAAGAAATCCGCACCTGCGCCCCTTCGCCCCGTTTTTCCGGCTATACTAAATAAAAAAGGCCCATAGAAATGGGCCTCGCTAACCAAAACTAACTGCTTATGAGAAAAACTATATGACTGCTGTTTACTGCTTTCTTTTAATTCATGTACGTTATACTACATCCAACCAGGTACATCAACACCAGCGCTATGAGAACTGCCTTTTTCATGATTCGTCTTTTTATTCTTCGTTTCTGTCGTTGTACATATATATGACTCTTTTTTTGGCAAAAGGTTTTGTCCGGTACTGTTAAAATTTTTTAAACATCCCCCGGGCGCCGTTTTTTGCCCGTTTTTAAAAGAGCGTTCTGTCTATACCTATCGAAAATGTGTGCCAGAATGGGAAACCGGCACCTGCAATATTGTTAAAAAGACATCTACGTGTAGATGACGGTTACAACTACCCAGGCGTTGCATGCCTTATCAATTAATTGCCTTCGCGCACACGGTTCAGTTCATCCACCACATTGCGCTTACGGGGACTATCATTCTTTATCGGTTTTCCAAAACGGTAGGTAAAGGTGATATTGGCCACACGGGTATCGAAGCGATTGGTAAACTTTGCTTCCGTTGCCTCAAAATTGATATGCGCCCTGATCTGGTGCGAATAGAACATATCACGCACATTCAGTTTAACGGTCCCCTTTCCTTTCAGTACCTGCTTTGCTATCCCGGCAGTAGCCTGTCCAATCTCCCCGATCTGCATCTGCCCTTCCACGCCTTTGGTACGGAACCAGCCTCCTAATTCACCGCTCCATCCCTTGCCAAATTTGAACTGGTTGGTAATATTGATCATCAACACGCCTTGCGAAACGTCAATCTGGTCACCATACAACAAGCCCGTGAAGCGTGAGTAACTGAAGTTGGTAAAAATCATACTGCTCAGCCAATTGCCCACAGGTACCTGCGCACTTACCGCCACACCCGCATTCTCGAACTTTCCAATATTGCCCTGGCGCACAATGGTAGCATAACCTTTTTCGCCATTTGACAATTCCTCCTGGTCGAAGGTTTCCGTAAAAAAGTCGGTAGTGCGGCTGTAATTCAGCGTAGTGGTCAGGAATCCCTTGTAAGTATGCGTCAACTCTAAGTTGTTGGTGTACTGCGGCTGCAGAAAAGGATTACCGGCGGCATAGGTATACTTGTCAAGGAAAAACAAAAACGGGTTCAGGTTCCTGTACGCCGGGCGGTCGATACGGCGGCCCAGGCTCACATTGAACTGGTGCTCCTTGTGCGGCTTCCAGGTAACATACAAGGTGGGAAACAAACTGCCGTACGATTTGTTGAAGGAAGAATCCGTTTTGGTGGGATTGCCATACTGGTATCCTTCATAGCTCGTGTTTTCGTAGCGCAAACCGGCCTGCAGTTCCCATTTATCAGACAATTGCTGGTGCAGGTTTAAGTAGAACGCGTGGACATTTTCCTTGTAATCGAAATAAAATGTTTTGCGATAATCCGGCGTCCAGTTGCCGGTCCATTCAAAATATTTCGCTTTGTTTTCAGTTTTTACAAATCCCGATTTCCATCCCATTTCCAGTTTGCCTTTGCTGCTTAACGGGTGCGTGTAATCTGCCTTCACAGAATAGATCTCGATTTTTCCGGGCAGATCACCCTGCAGCGGTTCGTCATATTTCTTTACCCACTGCGGCGTGAACGTTTCGTTGGTAAAATGCTGGAAGTTGGTTGAATTATAAACAATGTAATCGAGGTTGGTATTGATTTCACGGCCCGTTGAATCAAAGCGGTGCTGCAAGTAAAGATTTACCTGCCCATTTTTCCAGGTATTTTTTTCCGAATAGGTAGCATATACAATGGAGTCAGTGATATTGGCAGGGCTTTTCAGGTAACTGGTATTTTCACCGTTCTCATTGCTCCGGTTATAAAATCCACCCAGCGTTATTCCTAATGTAGTTTTGCTGGAGAGATAATAATCCATTCCCAGTTTCAGGTTGTTGGAGTACCGGGTGAATCGGTTAAAGGAATTTTGTTCAAAAATGGCATTGGTGCTGCCATCTTCATTTTTGTACCGGCGGAAAATATCCAGCTCCTGGAAATCGATGTTATAACCAAAACTGTAAGTGCTGAACAGGTTCACTTTACCGTTGCGGTAGTTGAGACTGATGCTCTCATTGGTCTTGGGATAAATGCCCTGCGAATAACCGGCGCTCACGTTGCCGTTGAATCCCTTCTGTTTGTTCTTTTTTGTTTTGATATTGATGATGCCAGAATTGCCGGCAGCATCATATCTGGCGGGCGGGTTGGTCATGATCTCAATCTCTTCCAGTTGCGAAGCCTGCATGCCTTTGAGCATATTGGCCAGTTCGGCGCCGCTCAGGTAGGCAGGTCTGCCGTCGAGCATTACCATTACGCCCTGCTTTCCTTTAAGGCTGATGTTGCCATCTTTGTCCACCATTACGCCCGGCGCTTTTTCCAATACTTCCAGCGCGTTGGCGCCTGCATTGCTTACAAAAGCATCTACGTTCAGCACCATGCGGTCCGCCTTTTGTACGATCATCTTTTTGGTAGCCGCCACGGTAACGGCTTTCAAATCCTGTGCAGTGGCAGTCAACACCACCGGCTCTTCTATTTTGTATAACACTCCTTCCTGCAGTAAGAACGGCGCACTGTACAGGGGTTCATACCCTACTGCTGTATACTTAAGGAGATATTGGGCAGCAGGAATATTTTCAAATGCAAACGATCCGCGCTCATTACTAACCGTTAGTTTTACCATTATGGAATCGCTTGCCTTCAGCAAGGCTATAGTAGCGGCAGCAAGTGGTTTCTTTTCGTGTGTAAATATTGTTCCGGAAATGCCGGCATTGGATTGCGCTTTGGCCATTGTACACATCATCCAGGCTGTAGTCAGTATCAGTATATGTTTCTTCATGTTCATGTTTCTTATGCAGGTGGTACGATTGTGTTACTGATTTGTTACAGGGGCTAAAAAAAATTGCAATGCTTACTTGTTGCTTAAAATACGTAGCGCTACCGGGCGACATGTTAGGCTGAAAAAAAGTACAGCGCTTGTATTGTTGGAAAAAAGGGACCGCAATTCCTTGGTGGTTTCATCACGGAACTTGCGCGTGATGTCCATTTCGCTAAACGCCTTGCTCGCATCGTGACTGAAACTGGAAAACACATTGATCCTGTTGTTCCGGTAGTTGAAATTGGCAGATTGGTTGAATTTGAAATAGTAGCCCTGTCCATAACTGATCGTGTAGGAACCGTTGTATCCGAATTGTTTGTTCTTTTTGGTTTTAATATTGATCACGCCTGAATTACCGGACGCATCAAACCGCGCAGGTGGGTTGGTCATGATCTCTATCTGGTCCAGTTGCGATGCCGGCATACTGCGCAGCAGGTTGGCCAGGTCGGCGGCGCCCAGGTAGGTGGGCCGGCCATCCATCATCACAATAACGCCCTGTTTCCCTTTCAGGCTGATATTGCCATCCCGGTCAACCTGTACGCCGGGAGAATTTTCCAATACATCCATTGCGGTAGCGCCTGCATTGGTAATGGCAGCTTCCACATTCACTACCATGCGGTCTATTTTATGTTCAACCGGCGGCCGTGTAGCCGTAACCGTTACAATACCCAACTCTTTTGATAGTGGTTGGAGTTGGAAGGGACCGGCAAGGTAGGTAGCTCCGGGAGCCAGCTCAAAAGGACCGGCATACTGTTGTTGGTATCCCACCGCCGATAGCAACAGTAAATATTTACCGGGCGGTATCCGGGTGCATTCAAAGGCGCCTTCACTGCCGGTTACCACGGATTTTATAGCAACTGAATCGCTGGCCCGCAATACCGATACCGTGGCTGGACCGAGTGCGGCCTGGTTGGCGGCGGTTACTTTACCGGTAATCTTCCCTGCTGTTTGGGCCCGTGCATTCATGCACAACAGGGTAGCCAGGATAATCATCCCAAGCGTAGTGAATGGCGCCATTTTGAATATTATTTATAATTAAATACTTTGTTTTGGCAATTACAATTCAAAAATAGGTACTATGTTTTGCAAGGTACATTGTTTTGTGTTGGGTGGCAGCTATTGCTGATGACTGGGTGAAGGAGTCAGGCGAAAATGCCTTTAACCGGTCCTGGAATGCTATAGTTTCATTGATAGGGATACGACTATGGCGGGCATTTCCGGGTTACAAAAAACCCCGGCGGAAGTGCTGAGCGGAAAAAATCTGGGGGTAAATGGATGAATGCCGGGCCAGAGGTGGTGGTTGGAGAAGACGCAGTATGGACGTTGAAAGAATAGTGGTTTTCAATAATTTATAAGTAGGAGCAAGAAGATAAATGGATGGATGCTGTACAATGTCTGGTGTTGAAGCGGACGCCACTTATTTCACTGCCGCCTTCCGCCTAAGCCACCAATACAACACTACCCCACCCACAATCAGCCCCGCGCTAATCAATTCCGCCTGCGTAGGATGAAACCCAAAAATGGAATACGTCGTATTCACGCGGATCTTTTCAATGAAGAAACGCTCAAAGCCATTGACCATCAGGTATACCGCAAACAGCGTAGCCGGCACCTTCATTTTCTTCCGAATACTCCATAGCAAACCAAACAACAGCAGTCCTGCTATGGTTTCATAAAAAGGCGTTGGGAAAACGGGAATCGGCAACTGACTGCAATACCGACTTTCTGTACAACCTGCAATGGGCACCCCTTCATTGATCACATTGTGCGGATAGTGATAGGCCACTATCCACCTGGGCAACCAACCGGGCGCTTTGATGCTTTTGTGCTGTACTTCGGAAAGACTGTCTACATGCAATGACGAAAGATAATAGCTGCTGTTTTGCTGCAGGGTCGACTGAAAAGTAGCCGGATCTGCCAATTGCACGGTTGATTCCGGCGTGGTTACATAAGCACTGTTGAGAATGCCCCAGTCGCCATCACCTGCTACCTGGCAACCAATTCTGCCGATAGCATACGCCAGCATCAGGCCGGGCGCAGCGGCATCGGCCAGGTGCCTGAACCCGATATGGTGTTTGCGTGCATACCACCACAGCGCCAATGTAGCGCAGATAAGGCCGCCATAGAATGTAAGACCAGAGAAAGACAGCAATGATTCAACAGGACTGGCAATAAATTCGTCCCAATTCTCCAGATTATGGAAAATCTTGGCGCCGAGGAATCCAAAGAGCGCCGCATAAATCACAAAATCCCCTACTCTGTCGTGCGGCCATATCCTGATGATGCGTTCTTCGGGTTTGGCGAGCTTTTGTTTGTTTTTCTCCATCCATTTCCAACCGGCCAGCACCAGCCCCAGGATCACCCCCATGGGCCAGTTGCCTTCAGCAGAGAAAATAAACTCCTGCGGATCGCTGGCAAGCGGACTGGAAGACAGGAACAGCCCGATTATTTTAAAGCCGAGCAGAAAGCCCAGTATGAAATTCACCAGCAATTCTCCCATGCTAGCGGGCTGCCCCACTACAATCTTTACTTCTTCGGCATGCAGCAAACCGGCACGCTGTTTTCTTTTCAGCTCTTTGGTCAAAATCCAGGCGGCGGCCAGAAACGCCAATGCCACAAAAAAGCCGAATGAATTGATCATTTTCAGCCGCGGCCACTCGAGGCCGAACAAATCTTTGAAAACGTAGTATAGGTTGGGATACATGTGCTTAAAGCTGCAATGATAAGGAGAATAATGGGAAAAAGAACAATTAGCTCACGAGCTAATATACTGAGGAGGTAGCGAACAGGCCAAACAGGCAATTGATTCAAAAATTAGTTAATGTGAACGAGCAGGAATGTTGCTGAAAAAATTTCCAGTGAAAGGCATGCAGCAAAGTAAAGGGAGACAGTAAAAAACCCTCCCAGGAATGAGAGGGTCATCACTATGAACAAAGCTGATTATTAAGTCAGCAATATGTTAACTGCAAAAAATTTACTTAGCAATAGTGTTCAAAGGCGGCCATCAGGTTGTGGGCAATCATTTGCGCCGGCCGTCCTTCAATCATGTGGCGTTCAATAAAGTGCACCAGCTGACCATCCTTGAACAACGCAATGGAAGGCGAAGAAGGAGGATAGGGCAACAGGTGTTCACGCAAACGCTTCACGGCATCTATATCATAACCTGCAAATACAGTGCACAGGTGATCAGGTTTACGGGAGCCATTGGCTACCGCCATCAACACGCCCGGGCGTGCCGATCCTGCCGAACAACCACATACCGAATTAATCACCACCAGTGTAGTGCCCGGCTGCTTTAATTGAGCGTCAACCGCCTCAGGGGTCAACAATTCTGTGAACCCATTTTCGGTGAGCTCTTCTTTCATTGGTAATACTATTTCCTGTGGATACATTGACTTTTTTTTAAAAACAACGCAAAACTATACAAAAAGTTGACTCCATGAGGATTTATGATTTCAGCAATTTTGACAGACAAAATTAAATCGAACTGCAAATATGTCGCACAGCAACGTGTTTTTACATACAAAAAGTCCGAAAAATAGCAATGGAACGCCGTTTGAGATTTTTCCACATGAAACACTCAGTTATTCACAATTCAAAAAAATCAGATACAATGACACTCGTAAGATTCAACAAACCTGCTTTACCCCTTGGTTTTGACAGTTTTGACGGCCTGTTCCAGGAATTTTTCAATGATTTTCCATCCTTCAAACCGTTGCAGGTACCCCCGGTGAATGTGCTGGAGACACCCACGGCCTATCAGCTGGAAGTAATTGCACCGGGACTGAAGAAGGAAGACCTGTCTGTGCAGGTAGACAATGGCCTGTTGACCATTGCCTGGGAAAAGAAAGAAGAAAAAAATGAGCACGAAGGCGGCAAGGTATTGCGCCGGGAATTTCGCCAGCAGTCCTTCAAACGCACCTTCAGTGTAGATGATTCCGTGGATACCGACAAGATCGATGCAAAATATGAAAACGGTGTGTTGAAGATCGTGCTGCCGAAAAATGCCGCTGCTCCGGCCAAAAGGCTGATTTCGGTGCAGTAAGGTCTGAGGGGAAGCACAATAAAACCCATAATAAATTGTAAAATTTTTATTTCTAAGCAGTTGGTTTTGGTTAACTACCCGTCCTGGTATCGACCCGGGATGGGTTTTTTTATTCTTTTGTGTTAATTTCGGCTTTCGTTTCAACCATGAGAGAACCTAGATTCTGTATCCGGCAAACCACATTGCTGACCGTATTGGCCATTATCGTTTCTACAGCATCCCTTCATGCCCAGGAACGAACGGGATATGATACGCTTCCGATGCCCGAAGAAATCATCTCCCCGGCCGACAGCGCGGAGGCCCCGCTCCGGATCAAAAACCTCAATCCGTACTTCACGTTGCACGTGGATTCTACCCTGGTGTATAACCTGGAGATCAATAAAGACCCCTCAAAATATTACTGGTACCTGCGCAATTCACCGGTAGGACTGCGCATCAACAAAGACAATGGGCAGCTCACCTTCAAGGCCGATAAATCGCTGTTCCTTTCCGGCAAACTGAAATTCGACAATGAATACCGCGTGAGCATCGGCGTCCAAAACCTGGAAGACCCGATGCAGCGCGTTGACACCTTTTTCTCCATTCTTTTTTACAACACCGATATCATCCCGTCGCGGGTCAAGCCAACGGTCAATTCGGTGCTGACGGTGGAAGAGGGTGATACCATTTCGTTTAAGGTTCAGTGTGAGAATGGTAATTTCTCCATTGAGAACATTACCTTTTTCTCCAACATGCCCCTGAAAAATTTTACGCTGGTAAAAAAATGTGATGATGATTTCATCTGGTCTCCGCCCTTCGATTTTGTAAAAGAAACCGACAGCGGAAAAGCGAAAGTAGTGTTGCTGAGTTTTGTGGGCACCAACAAATTTAACATCCGCGATACAGCCGTGGTGAAGGTAATTGTCAAAGATGCGCTCAATTATCCATTGGCGCTGCAGGAGTATTACCTGCAGCGAAGTATCATCAATACTTACCTGCTGCGGTTGAAATATACTTTCCTGCAACTCGATAAAAAAGTGAAGCGGGTGAAGAATGCGCGCACCACTTTTGACATCACCAGTTCCACCACTGCCCTTACGGGAAGTATACTGTCCACTTCCAAAGACGATGGCACCAAGAAGGCCGGGCAGGTAATGCCCAGCGTGGGCGTTTCGCTGGTGCCGATCAAGGAAGCCGTGGCGCCGCAAAAAGTGTTTGACCAGAACCAGGCATCTACTTTGCGCTCTGCCATCAAGCGGCTGGACTATATGATGCAGGACAATAACCTCGTAGGCGAACGTGACCCCGACATCGCCAAAAAGACCAACAAGCTGAAAGATGAGCTCAAGCAAATTCAAATCCAGCTCATTGATGTTCCCATAGAAATCACGAATGATCTTACTGAAGAAGAGCTCAATCAATACTTCAACAGTCCGCGGGTGAATAAGAAGTACCGGTTGAAGAAGTAATGGAGAAGTACCTGCGCCGGCGGGGGATCAACAAAACAACTGGATGTAACAGCAAATGGTTACGCGTGGGCGTCCAGACAGGGACGAGAGTGGTACTATTCCCCGCAGTCATTCCTCCTTCGCGTGTCTATAAGGTACTGAATCTTCCACTCTCCATTAACCCGCACCAGTTGAAACGAATTCACGCCACAATGGCTAAACTGTCCCTTAAAGTAAAATTTATACGGCGTCCATACACTGGCCAGTGGCCCGTCAACCTTCACCACATCAAACTGGATCCGCTCATCAAGGTCCCCCCCCTGCTGGCTTCCCACAATTTCTGCAAACCGCTGCACCTGCTCACTCCGGACAATGATTTGTCCCTCCCTGTTACGTACAATGGTTTGTAATATCGCACTATCGGCAAATGCGGATTTTACCATTTCGCCATCCGCTTTTTTCATGCCCTCAAATAGTTTATGCACGACGGCTTTGGCAGAATCTTCGGCCGTCTGTGCCCGGGCGGTAGTAAAAATGCCCCACAGAGAAGTTAATAGTATGAAAATCTCCTTCATGTTAAGTGGATTTAACTGATTCCGGCAATGTTGTTGCAGGAATAAAAGTAAATCCAACTCATATGAGAATGTCAACTATTATACAAGCGGTAATTTTTATGCTCCTGTTAGCGATCGCGGCAAGTTGAAGAAAGATGGGTGCCTTACTTCACATACCCCAATATCTTCAGCATACTCTGCGCCGTTTGCTCCTTGGCGTACAACCAGTCTGTAAGTTTACCATTCTTGTCGTACCCAACAATCACGTGTTTGGGAGAAGGAATGAGGCAGTGTTTGATACCGCCATACCCGCTGAGCTGGTCCTGGTAAGCGCCCGTATGGAAGAAGCCCACATACAGCGGCTCACCGTTATTGAGCTTGGGAAGGAACACTTCGTTCACGTGTTCTTCTGAATCGTAGTAATCGTGACTGTCGCAGGTGATGCCTCCCAATACCACGCGCTGGTATTCCTGGTCCCACTTGTTGAGCGGCAGCATCAGAAATTTTTCGCCAATGCCCCAGGTATCGGGCAAAGTAGTAATGAAAGAGGAATCGATCATGTACCAGATCTCACGATCGTTCTGCATTTTCTGCCCCAGCACACTGTAAATATGCGCCATGCTCTCCCCTACGGTAAAGCTGCCAAACTCGGTAAAGATGTTGGGCATGGGCACATTGTTCTTCTTGCAGGCCTTCTTAATATTGCCCACAATTTCGTTGATCATGAACTGGTAATCGTATTCAAAACCCAGTGAGTGTTTGATGGGAAAACCGCCGCCAATGTTGATGGAGTCCAGTTCGGGACAGATCTTCTTCAGCTGGCAGTACAGGTTGATCACCTTGTTCAATTCACTCCAGTAGTAAATATCGTCCTTGATGCCTTTGTTCAGGAAGATGTGCAGCATCTTCAACTGGAAGCGGTCTTCGTTGCCTTCAATCTTGTCTACATAAAACTCCAGTACATCACGCGCACGGAAACCCAGGCGGGAAGTATAGAACGGGAAGGTCGGTTCTTCTTCTGCTGCCACCCGGATACCAAGCTTGAAGGGAACTTTCACCGACTTCTTGTATTGCTGAATTTCTTCTTTATTGTCCAGCACGGGGATCACGTTTTTAAACCCGCTGTTCAGCAATTGCGCAATGCGGCTGGTATACGTCTTTTGTTTATAGCCGTTGCAGATGATATAAATGTCTTTGGTGATCTTCTTTTTTTCATAGAGTTTCTTGATGATTTCTATATCGTAGGCATAGGAAGTTTCGAGGTGTATGTCGTGCTTCAATGCCTCTTCCACCACAAAAGAAAAATGCGAGCTTTTGGTACAATAGCAATAATGGTATTCGCCTTCATACCGGTGACGTTTGAAGGCGTTGGCAAACATCTTTTTTGCCTTCTTGATCTGCATACCAATTTTAGGCAGGTATGTCAGTTTCATAGGGGTACCATACTTGTCGATGAGTGCTTTCAGATCGAGGCCATTGAAATAGAGATACCCGTTTTTCACTTCAAACCCTTCCTGGGGAAAATTAAAGGTTTGATTCACCAGGTCGGTGTAAGTGTTGTTCATGAACTGGTTTGCGTTGCTGATGGCTGAAAAATTTAAGCGGTTAGAAAATAGAACAACCCACGCCGAAAAAAACTACGCAAAAGTAATTGTTTGCATAATTATTCAAATAAAAAACCGGACGTTGTTTTAAACACCCGGTTGGTAATATGGTTGATTGCTGTTGAACAATTTTCCGGTGCGGCGAACAAGCATTTGTTCCCGCTGCGGGAAATTATTTCACAGAAGCAACAAGCTGTTTGAAAGTTTCCGGCTCATTCATCGCCAGGTCGGCCAGCACTTTGCGGTCGAGGCCGATTCCTTTCTCATGCAGTTTGTGCATGAATTCGGAATAGGTCAGTCCTTCGGCGCGAACAGCGGCGTTGATACGCACAATCCACAGCGCACGGTAATCTCTTTTCTTCAGCTTGCGGCCAACGTAGCGGTACGTAAGGCCTTTTTCCAACACGTTTTTAGCAACCGTGTAAACATTTTTACGTTTGCCGTAGAAGCCTTTGGCGGCTTTCAATATTCTCTTCCTGCGGGCGCGGGAAGCTACGGCATTTACTGAACGAGGCATATTGTAATAAGTTTAAATTTTTTGGAATCAGCAATTTCAGGTCCGGGCCGGCAGCCATACACAGGCTTTGACCGGAAGTTGTTATTTCAAACGCAGGAGGCGTTTTACAAAATCAAGGTTCGACTTGTGCACGATGCCATCTTTGGCCAATGCACGTTTGCGACGTTTTGATTTTTTGGTAAGAATGTGACGTTTGAAAGATTTCTGGTGCGTGATCTTTCCGGTGCCCGTAACCTTGAAACGCTTCTTGGCACTGGAGTTCGTTTTAACCTTTGGCATTTTTAATGACCTTTTTCAATGATACCCTGCCGGCGCTCCCGACCCTTCGGGAGACTTTTTGAGCCATGTGGGAAATAGGTTTTGCCTGACTGAGCAGACAAAAAACGGAGCGCAAAGGTAATGAAATAATTCAAATGAGAAACAAAAGAAGGGTAAGATAACCCCCTTACTATAAACTCATTAAAAATAAAGGTGCCAAAAAACCGGTAAAACCGGCTAAAACCGGGAACTGTACAGTAAAGTTATGTCGGCAATCCCGACTTTCCGATTATCTTTATCGCTTTACAGCCAATTGTTTACCGCGACAGACCCGCCATTTTCCGGCCCCGGGGTAACCATTGGCCCAACCAAATAAAACCTGATTTTTTATCATGAGAAGCATTGCCTGCCTGATTTGCCTTGCCTTCCTGGCAAGTACGTTTATTAGCTGTAAACAAACCCGTCCCGGAAAACCCAAAGTGCTTGTCTTTTCCAAAACCGCCGGTTACAGGCATGGGTCCATTGCCGCCGGCAAGACGGCCCTGATCAAACTGGGACAGGAAAATGGTTTCGACGTAGATACCACAGAAGACGCGGGCTATTTTACCGAAGCATCCCTGAAACAGTATTCTGCCGTTATTTTTCTCAATACCACCGGCAATGTACTGGACCATTACCAGGAGGCCGCCTTTGAACGGTATATCCAGGCAGGCGGCGGTTTTGTAGGTGTCCATTCGGCTACCGATACCGAGTACGACTGGGGTTGGTATGGCCGCCTCGTGGGTGGTTATTTCCTCAGTCACCCTGCCCAGCAGGAAGCAACGCTGGTGGTAACAGACTCCACCCATGGCTCCACCAAACATCTACCCAACCCGTGGATACGGAAAGATGAGTGGTACAATTTCAAGAAACTGAACCCGGACGTACACACGCTCCTTACCATTGACGAAAAAAGCTATGAAGGCGGCAAAAACGGCGACCACCACCCTATGGCCTGGTATCATGAATATGATGGCGGCCGCGCATTTTATACCGCCCTCGGTCATACCGATGAATCGTACGAAGAAGAAAATTTCCTCAAACACCTGCTCGGAGGTATACAATACGCCATTGGCAAAAACCTGGAACTGGATTATAGAAAGGCACGCTCCCAATTGCCCCCGGAAGAAGACCGTTTTACCAAAACCGTTTTGGCCTATGGAGAATTCTACGAACCCACGGAACTAACGGTGTTGCCCAACCTCGACATTCTGGTAGCACAACGCCGCGGTGAACTCCTCTTGTTCAAAAACAGCACCGGCAAACTAAAACAGGCAGGTTTTCTCGATGTATACTGCGAATCGGGTGTGCCCGGGGTGAATGCCGAAGAAGGTGTTATGGGTTTGAAAGCCGATCCCAATTTTGCGAAAAATCATTACGTATACATTTTTTACAGTCCAAAAGACACTTCTGTAAACCGTTTATCACGGTTCAAATTTGAAAACGATACGCTGGTGCCCGGTTCTGAACAAATCATCCTGCAGTTTTATTCCCAACGGCAGATCTGTTGCCATACCGGCGGTTCCATTGATTTTGCCGGCGATGGCAAGACCCTGTTCCTTTCCACCGGCGATAACTCCACACCGTTTGATGAACCCAACCAGCCATATGTAAACAGAGGCTTCGCTCCATTGGACGATCGTCCGGGACACGAACAATACGATGCCCGCCGCAGTTCTGCCAACACCAACGACCTGCGGGGAAAAATTCTGCGGATTGTGATTAACGAAGATGGCACTTATTCCATACCCGAAGGCAATCTCTTTCCGCCCGGCACTGCCAATACCCGCCCGGAGATATACGTGATGGGTAACCGAAATCCGTACCGCATCAGTGTTGATAAGAAAAACGGCTTTTTATACTGGGGAGAAGTCGGTCCGGATGCCAATGACGACAGCATGCAAACACGTGGCCCGAAAGGATATGATGAAGTAAACCAGGCGCGCAGCGCCGGCTTCTTTGGATGGCCGTTATTCGTAGCCAATAACCTCCCCTACCGGGAATATGATTACGCTACCGGCGTTTCCAAAGAAGCGTTTGATCCGGCAAAACCGGTGAACAATTCACGCAACAACACCGGCCTGCAAATATTGCCGCCTGCACAGCCGGCCTTCATTTGGTACCCCTATGGCGTATCGCCCGATTTTCCGCAAATGGGCACCGGCGGCAGAAACGCGATGGCCGGCCCGGTGTATTACACCGATATGTTTCCGAAAGAAACGCGGTTGCCCGACTATTACAACAACAAGCTGTTTATTTACGACTGGGTACGCGGTTGGGTGAAAGTCGTAACCATGCTTCCCAACGGTGACTTCGACAAGATGGAGCCGTTCATGGAAAATACCAAACTGGCCAACCTCATTGATATGGAAGTAGGCCCCGATGGCCGCCTGTATTACCTGGAATATGGTACGGGTTGGTTCCGCAAAAATCCTGATGCGGCCCTCTCCCGCATTGATTATAATGGCGGCAATATGGCCCCCAAAGTTTCCAACTTTCAGGTTAACAAAACTTCCGGCAAACTGCCGCTCACCATTACCGCAACAGTGGAGGCATCAGATGTGGAAAACGACGCACTTACCTATATTTGGAACATTGGCAATGAGAAAAAAGAAACCCGCGAACCCAAACTGGAATACACTATTGAAAAGGCGGGAGACTATGCGTTGTCTGTGGAAGTAACCGATGCGCGCAAAGCATCCGCCAAAAGTGAAACCATATCGGTTTATGCCGGCAATGAACAACCGAAAGTACAGGTAAAGATAGCAGGCAATCAGACTTTTTACTGGCCCGGCAAACCGGTATCCTACTCCGTGCAGGTAGAAGACAATGATGAAGCGGATGGGCCCGACTTCAGCAACCTGGTAGTAAATGCGGAATATGTAACCGGTTCAGACAGGGCCGGCGCCTCCATGGGGCACCAGGTGCTCACAGAAAGCATGATCGGTAAAAATTTGATGCTCACGCTCGACTGCAAAACCTGTCATAAGGAGAATGAAAAGTCTGTAGGCCCGAGTTATGTGGACATTGCCAGGAGATACAAGAACGATCCCAACGCCGTTTCTTATCTCACTGACAAAATCATTAAAGGCGGAGGCGGTGTTTGGGGCGAAGTACCGATGGCAGCGCATCCTGACCTGAAACCTTCGGATGCCAGGCAGATTGTGGCATATATTCGCTCGCTGGGCTACAACAATAAACCTGCCGAATCTTTGCCGCCTTCCGGCAAGGTAGACCCTACTTTGAAGCAACCGGCAACCTACAACGGCATGCTGGTGATTTCTGCCACCTATACAGATAAGGGTGGCCCCGGCATCAAGCCGCTTACCGGCCAGGGCAGCTATGCCCTGCGGAACAGCAAAATGCATTTGAATGGCGTACAGCGTATGCGTGGTTATTCTGCTTTTGGCGATAATGAGGGACGGCTGCTGATTGCGCCCAATTCGGCCGGATGGTTCGTAATAGACAGTATTGATTTAACGGGCATTACTTCCATCACAACGGCCTTCGGCTGGCGCGACCCGATCGATTTCGGTTATATATTCGAATTACGACTGGACAACCCGGACGGAAAACTAATAGGTAGTTATACAGTGAACCCCCGCGGCGGACAAGCCCGCTTTGAACTGACAACACGCATAGAACCTGTAACAGACGGCCGTTTGCACGATTTGTACATTGTGAGCAAACCAATAGACGCGAAGGAAAGCAAGCGGATTGCGGTGTTTACGGTAGCGTTTAACTAAACAGCGAAGGCACTAAGGCGCAAAGCGGCACCAAAATTGTTTAGTGTTGCTTTGCGCCTTTGTATATTACACCTGCTTCCTTGCATAAAAATAATTCACTCCCATCACCACCATCAATATCACCAACCCAAAGAACTCCCGCGTATCTTCTATCCATGGTTTGTCGGCCTGCATGGTAGCGGCAATATTGGCGGCTTCGTGTTTGGTCAGCCAGTCCCACACCCCGTCCTTTTCAAAAAACAAAACTACCGCATAGGCAAAATAAGCGACCATACCAATAAGGTATGCCTTGCGAAAGTACCGGCCCCTGAATGCCAGCCAGCACAATACGGCTGCATATCCGTAGATAGGTATCCAGAGATACGGGTCCGGGTCGTTATACTGCAGTACGGCAAAGAGGATGAAGAGAATGCAGAAAACGAGATTGAAAAGTTTCATGTGGGTTATTGCTTCTGTTTAATCTTTCAACAATATAATAAATTAACCAGTCAACTGGCTTGCCTCGCTTTCATACAAAAAATTTCTCAAAACACCAATACCCAAAATGCAGCATATCATGTATTCCCCGGGCTTTTGCAGCGGAATAGTTTTACGGCACTGTTAACCACGCAAAACTTATGAATATGAAAAAAATATGGGTACTGGCGAGCATCCTGTTGTTTTCCACGCTGTCCTATTCCCAACTGATCAAACGCCTCGGCGACCGTGCCAAGAGAAGGGTTGAACAAAAGCTTGAACAAAAGGTAGATCAGAAAGTGGACAAGTCGGTGGATGATGTGCTGGACGGCAAGAAGAAACCAAAGAAGCAATCGAAAAAAAGCAATCAATCCGGCAATGATGATGCGGCAGCAGCCGGCTCATCGGACAATACAGGAACATCCGCCAATGGCAGTACTGTTGCCTCCGGCGGCGCGCCCAGCTTTAAAACCTATAGCAAATTTGATTTCGTACCGGGAGAAAAAATCATCGTGCAGGAAGATTTTTCACAAGATGCATTGGGCGATTTCCCAGCAAAATGGAACACCAACGGCAGTGGCGAACTGGTAACAGTGGAAGGAAGAGAAGGCAAGTGGTTGTCACTGGCGCGCAACGGTGTGTTCATGCCGGAATTCATCACTGATCTGCCGGACAACTTTACGCTGGAATTTGAATTGATGTGTAATCCCAACTACGATTATTATTCTGCTCCCCTCTATTTGTACATGGCTGCGCTGAGCAACCGCAAGGATTTTGCGGGATACAAATTATATGGCCCGGCCAAAAAAGAAGGCGTGGAGCTTTGGTTTCATCCGCTGGAGGCCAGTTACAAGTTAGGACGTACTGGATTTAAATCCTGGCAAAATGGTAAGGAAGCGATGGGCAACAATACTACCACTGCACAGTTTTTCAGCAGGGGCAGCAACACGCATGTAAAAATTTCCATCTGGCGCCAGAAACAACGAGTACGCGTATATATGAACGAGGAGAAGGTGCTGGACGTACCACGCGCTTTCGCAGAAGATAAAAAATACAACACCGTCCTCTTTATGACCGCCGGTATGAAAGACGGCGATCAATACCTGATCAGCAATATACGCCTGGCCGTAGGCGCACCCGATACCCGCAGCAAACTGATCACCGAAGGTAAATATGTTACACGCGGCATCCTCTTCGACGTAAACAGCGACCGCATCAAACCGGAATCCTATGGCGTACTGAAAGAGATAGCCACGGTGCTTACTGAAAATGCCGATGTACGCGTAAAAGTGATCGGCCATACCGATTCGGATGGCGATGAAAAATTCAACCTTGATCTTTCCAAACGCCGTGCAGAGGCTGTAAAGAACGCACTGGTAAAAGAATTCAGGATCAACGCCAACAGGCTGGAAACCGATGGCAAAGGAGAATCAGAGCCTGCCGACAAAAACGATACGCCGGAAGGGAAAGCCAATAACCGGAGAGTAGAGTTTGTGAAGTTGTAAAGAGCAGCAATATTATCAAGTTGAATTGCCGGATAGCAAATGTCGCCATCCGGCAATTTAACATTTTGACAATTTGACAATGCCTGAATTTACTTTCCAACACTAAATGCGTAGCCTATGCGAAAACTGAAATAGCGGTTATGTGCTTCATAGCCAGGCTGATCCTCTACATCAAACGAATTCGATAAACTGGCGCTATAGCGACCACCGAAAAAGATGCCATTATCAAAGCGATATTCCACGCCGAATACGCCATAAAAATCAGAAGATTTGAACTGGCTTTTTGCATCCTCTTTGTCTTGTCCCAGGGATTTCATGTTGGCACTCACCAGAAAACCTGCCTGGGGGCCGACAATGAAACTGAGGCGGGGCGTACCGTACAATTTTACCAGCAAGGGAACAGTGATATAATTTAACTGGTAAGAGCCTACCGAACTGAGGTCTTCACTGGCGAGGGCGGCGCCTTGAGCAGCGTAATTCACTTCCAGTTGTAACCCTACGGTCCTTGAAAGGGTAACTTCGCCATGTACCCCTCCTGCCACTTCTGTGCGGTATTTGATAGGACCGCCACTGGCGCCGGCAAACGCCATACGGGCGGCGTCAATGCCTGCGGAAATACCCAGCCTGAAATCCTGGGCTTGTACTGAAGAAAAGGCCAATGCCGTGAACAAGGCAGCACAGATGATGTGTTTTTTCATTTTATATGAAGTTTGGTTTGAACATACCAATCCCCGTTGCGCATGCGCAACAAATTCATAACATCACAATGTTTCGGGAATATGCTGTCTACGGGGGTTCCGGTTGACAGTACCGGTGGGTTTTGAAGGGTTGCGAAGATGCACTACCATGAATTTAACTACCAAATCTTTGATTGAGAATTTTTTAAAAATTACACTTTCCGGGTATACGGCGAGGTAAATAATGTGTTGCTAACATAGCGTTGCAACCGGCAACTATCATTTTTTATTAAAAAATTTCATACCCGATTAAACCTACCCCTTCGCCCAAAGTCTACTTCCTGCTTTTCATTCAAATCACTACAATAAATACGAAGTCATGAAAGAAAAAAAATTATTCGTACTGCTATTCACCGTTTTCGCATTTGCTATGGCAATACCTGCTGTTGCCCAGGACAAATCCAATGAAGATCGCGCCCGCGCGCTGACCGACCACATGAAAGAAAAGCTGTCGCTGAGTGATGAACAATACAGCAAAGTATACAACATCAACCTGTCCTTTGTAAACAAAACTTCAGGCCTGCGCAACAGTGGCGGTGGCCGTCTTGCCAAAGCCCGCAAATTAAAAGACGCCGACGGTGAACGCGACAAAGCATTGAAAGGCGTGCTTACGGACGAACAATACAAAACATATAAGTCGCAAAAAGAAGAAAACCGGGAGGAGTTTAAAAAGCGGTTGAAGGAAAGAAGGGGGTGAATGGTTTAGGAGTAATTGGTTGAGTTACACCAGTCGTCCTGCCGGAAGCGGGATGACTGTTTTTTTTGTCGGCCCCAACAAAATTCATTGCTAATCGACATTCCGCTAAATGCTCGCCACCAGCGGTACAAGTGAACAGACAAAAAAAGCGCCTGCCCCTGCAGACGCTCTTTCACTAAAAAACAATATAGAAAAAACAAATTACTCTCCTTCTTTCTCCTTTTTCTTCTTCGCAGTTTTCGGAGAAATGATCATCAACATGCGTTTGCCTTCGAGCTTCGGTAACCCTTCTACCTGGCCGTAGTCGGCCAGACGCTCGGCAAATTTCAGCAGTACCAGCTCACCACGTTCTTTAAACATGATGGCGCGCCCTTTGAACTGTACATAGGCCTTAACCTTGTTGCCTTCTTTCAAAAAGCTTTCGGCATGGCGGGCCTTGAAGTCGAAGTCGTGGTCGTCGGTGCCGGGCGTAAAGCGGATTTCTTTTACTTCGGCCGCTTTACTCTTGGCCTTCATTTCCTTTTCCTTCTTCTTCTTTTCGTACAGGAATTTATTATAGTCGATGATTTTACAAACCGGCGGATCGGCATTGGGACTGATTTCTACCAGATCAAGCCCCTGTTCCTGCGCCATACGCAACGCCTCCTGCGTATTGTATACGCCCACGGTTACATTGTCACCTACGAGCCGCACCTTCGGCACCCTGATCATATGGTTGGTACGATGCTCCTGTTGTTGTTCTTTTCTGAATCGCGGATTGAAACCCCTTCCCGGTGTTCTTGGTTGAAATGCCATTTACAATTTTTGTGTGAATAATTGCGAGCAGTGAGCGGCGGATAACCACTTACCATTCACGATCTGCGTTCTTTAATTTCAATGATTGCTTCGTTAATAAAAGATTCGATGCTTTGCGCACCCAGGTCGCCTTTACCCTGGCGGCGAACAGAAACCATGTTGTCGTTCATTTCCTTTTCGCCTACAATCAGCATATAAGGCACTTTCATCATTTCCGTATCCCGTATCTTCTTGCCTATCTTCTCATTCCGGTCGTCCACTTCAGCACGAATATCCGCATTTTTCAGAGATTGTAAAATACTATTTGCATAGTCTAAAAAGCGGTCGCTGATGGGCAAAACCTTTACCTGCAGGGGCGCCAGCCAGAGGGGGAATTTACCGGCATAATGTTCCAGCAAAAACCCTATAAACCGTTCATGCGTACCCAGCGGGGCACGGTGAATGATGAGGGGCACCTCCGGCGCATTGTCCTTATTGGTGTACTGCAGGTTGAAGCGGCGGCCCTGCGCAAAGTCGACCTGGTTGGTGGCCAGGGTAAATTCACGGCCGATGATGCTCCATATCTGCACGTCGATCTTGGGACCATAAAAAGCGCCTTCGTCCTGCACTTCCACAAAAGGAATATTGCTTTCTACCAGCACGTCGCGCACCATGGCTTCGGTTTGTTTCCAGAGCTCGGGTTCATTGATGTACTTCTGTCCGAGTTTGGCCGGATCATGCAGGGAAAGCCGCATCACGTATTTATCAATACCGAATATTTTAAAATACTTGAGGTACATGTCATTCACAGCCCTGAATTCTTCGGCAAACTGCTCGCGGGTGCAGTAAATGTGTGCATCGTTCATATGCAAACAACGCACACGCATCAGCCCGAACAGTTCACCGCTTTGCTCATAGCGATAGCAGGTACCATATTCGGCTAAGCGTAAGGGTAAGTCTTTATAACTTCTCGGCTCAGCCGCAAATATTTTATGGTGGTGCGGACAGTTCATGCTCTTGAGGTAGTACTTCTGCCCTTCCAGCTCCATTGCCGGGTACATGCTGTCCTGGTAATACGGCAGGTGTCCGCTGGTGAGGTACATGCTTTCCTTGGCAATGTGCGGCGTTACTACCCGCTTGTATCCGGCCTTCAGTTCCGTTTCCTTGGCCAGTTTTTCCAGTTCTTCAATAATGATCGTGCCATTGGGCAACCATAACGGCAGGCCCGGTCCCACGTCATCGTCCATGGTATAAATGCCCAGTTCCTTACCCAGTTTGCGGTGGTCGCGTTTCTTCGCTTCCTCCAGCATTTGCAGGTACTCGTCCAGTTCTTTTTGCGAAGGGAAGGTTACGCCGTAAATGCGGGTAAGCTGTTTATTGTTGGCGTCGTTTTTCCAATAGGCGCCGGCAATATTGGTGAGCTTGATGGCTTTGATAAACCCGGTGCTGGGTATGTGCGGACCGCGGCAGAGATCGGTAAAATTCCCCTGTGTGTAAAAGGTGATTTTGCCGTCTTCCAGCCCGCTGAGCAGGTCCAGTTTATATTCATCGCCTTTTTCCGTGAAATAGGCTACTGCTTCCTGCTTGGGAATTTCCTTCCGCACGTACTGGTTATTCTGCTTTGCCAGTTCGGCCATTTTCTTTTCGAGCTTGCGCAGGTCCTCTTCGGTAATCTGGCGGCCGCCCAAATCCATATCATAGTAAAATCCTTTTTCTTTCTCCAGCGGAGGTCCTACCCAGAATTTTACGCCGGGGAACATACTTTCCACCGCTTCGGCCATGAGATGCGCCGAAGAATGCCAGAACGTTAACTGCCCTTCCTTATCGTTCCAGGTCAGCAGCTTCAGGGTAGCGTCTTCGTATATGGGCCGTGTGGCGTCCCATACCTGTCCGTTAACACTTGCTGCCAATACTTTCTTTGCCAGTCCTTCACTGATAGACCGGGCAATGTCCAATGCGCTGGAACCTTCTTTGTATTCCCGCACAGCCCCGTCCGGGAAAGTAATTTTGATCATTGTATCTTATGCCTTTGTTAAATTGGATGTAATGCCTGGAAACGCTTTAGTTCGCCTTTGCAAATACTATAAGCGTTGCTACTATGCGCTGCAATAATGGCGAACAAATCTGCCTTAGCTGAGGCTACGGCAGACAAGCCTGCAAATTTAACGATAATTTGCAGACCACTACGTACGATCCCATTCGTAATATTCTAATAATTAATGTAATTTGCCCGCGGCGAGGTTTTGTCCATGAAGCTATTTCTACTCATTCTGATCACTTGTTTTGCCACTGCACTGCAGGCCCAGGATCTGACGGGTATCTGGAGAGGCAGTTTCCGTTCGCAGGGCAATCCTGCTGCCGACCGGTTGATGGAACTGATGGGTGCAGACGACCGCTATAAGTTCGAGGTACAGATCAATCAGAAGGGTAAAGCTTTCGAAGGTGTTACCTATTCTTACAAAACCACGGTTTTCTATGGCAAAGCCACCTGCAAAGGTACAGTCAATCCCGCAACGCGCAAGGTAATGCTGGAAGAACTGAAGATCGTGGAAGTGCGCATGACCGGCATGAGCGATGCCTGCATCATGACCCTGTTTCTCCAATACAGCAAAACCGGTGATGAAGAGTTTCTGGAAGGCACCTACATCAGCATGAATGTAAACGATTCCACCAATTGCGGCAAAGGGACCGTTTTCCTGCGCAAAGTGGCTACCTCGGATTTCTATGAAGAGCCTTTCCTGGCAGAAAGAAGAAAACAGCAGCAGCAAAAACTCAAATTGGCGGAAAAGAAAACGGAAACGGTAAACGCTCCGTCACCTGACCAAGCTTCCACTGCCAAACCCAATAAACCTGCCACCCCTCCGGCAAAACCCAAAACCCTTACATCCGTTGGCAAAGCAAAAACTACTCCTGAGCCGACGGGGGATACTGCCGCGAAAATAAAACCCACCACCGTAGATACCATTAAACGCATGCCGGAAAGACCGCCTGTGGCCGTGGTTATACCGAAGGTGCTGGAAAGCCGGGAAAATGAACTGGTAAAAACCATTGTCACCAGTTCACCGGAAATTATCGTGAACATTTACGATAACGGCACGATTGATAACGATACTATTTCTGTATACCTGAACAAGAAACTGGTATTGCACAAGCAAAAGCTCACCGAAAAACCGCTCACCATTAAAATCAATCTTGAGGAAGGCGGCGATTACCAGGAACTGGTAATGGTGGCTGAGAACCTGGGTGAAATTCCACCCAACACTTCCCTCATGGTTGTAAAAGCAGGCAACAAGCAGTATGAAGTGCGTATCACTTCTACCGAACAAAAAAATGCGGTAGTAGTATTCAAGTACCAGCCTGAATCACGGAACTAGGGATTTTACCATTGCATCAGCCAGGCCGCTATACGCACGCATCATTGCCGCCGCAATGAAAGCCCGTTCACTTGCCAACACGCATTCATAAAGCCGCTTATGTAATTTTGGAAATGCCTGTTTTTGTTTATTCCTACTTTTCACATAAAATGGTCGCATGCGTTTCTGCCTGATTGTTGCATTGCTGGGTGTTTTTATTCCTGCCCATAGCCAAAGCCTCACAGGAATATGGCGCGGCACACGCACCCAAAACCCCGGCGGTTGTTTCCCGGAATACTCCCTGGAATTGCATATCACGTGGATGGGCGACAATGTTTTCATGGGCAATGCATACAGCTACGATAAGGACCGTTTTACCAAAGTGAATTTTACTGGTCGCATCAATCCGGTTACCCGCCGCATCGTGATCATCGAGAACGCTGTGTTGCAATACAACGTGCCCGACAACTGTATTCCCTGCATTAAAACCTATGACCTGGTATGGTCCAGGTCAGGCAATGATGAGCGATTGCTGGGCGAATGGAAAGGGCATGAAATGGGGAATAACAATCTGTGTCAGCCGGGAAAGATATCGCTCATCAGACAACAACAACCTGTATTTCCGGTAGACATCTTTCAACCCGACAGCCTGCAGGCATTGCAAAAAAACCTGCACCTCGCCCCGAGAGAAAAAGAAGTGGTGCAAACCATCCGGGTAGATACCAACCATATCAAAATTGAACTGTACGACAACGCAGAAATTGACGACGATACGGTTACTGTTTTTCTCAACAATACCTTATTGCTGTACAAAAAACGATTAACAGATAAACCACTCACACTGGAAATTGATGTATATCCCAATACCAGTTACGAACTGATGATGTATGCCGATAACCTCGGCAAGATTCCGCCCAATACTTCGCTCATGATCATTACTGCAGGAAAGCGGCGGTACGAGATGCGCATTTCATCGAGTGAACAGAAAAGCGCTGTGGTACGGTTTACGTATCAGAAAGAGTGAAGTGCGGCCCGGAATGCAGTTCCGCCAGGGCGCCCTAAAACTTAAAATTCCACGTTACCGCCGGTATGATAGGAAACAGCGACACCTGCAATGCCTCCACCTCCAGCGTACCATCATAAGGACTGCCGCTTTGATCGAAATAAATGAAATACGGGTTGAGACGGCTATAGGCATTATAAATACTGAACACCCAGCTTTGCTGCAATCTTTTACCAGGCTTTTGTTTCGGCGTGAGTGTGGCCGATAAATCCATACGGTGATAAGCCGGCAGGCGATACTGGTTCACCTTGCTGTATTCCTGCGTTAACACACCCCCAATGATGTAAAACCTTTCAGGCAACGTAGTAGCATTACCGGAACCATATACAAACACGGCAGAAAACTTCCATTTCTTATTGAGTTCATACATGGCCACTACCGACATATCGTGCCGGCGATCGTATTTGGCAGGGTATTTCACCCCATCATTCAAACCGGCAAATTTTCTCCAGGTCCACGACAAGGTATACCCTACCCAGCCGGTAAATTTCCCTCTCGTTTTATTCACGAATAATTCAGCGCCATAACTCCATCCTTTTCCAAACGTAAATTCTTCTTCCGGATCTTTCAGCGAAGGCGTATATCCTTCGCGATACTCGATCTGGTTATCCATGCTTTTGTAGTACAATTCTACAGAGGTTTCATATGTGTTGTCGGAAAAATTCTTAAATACACCGGCTGCATATTGCCAACTCAGTTGAGGCTGCACCCGATAGGTACTGGGTACCCACAGGTCGGTGGGCAAGGTAGAACCTGCATTGCTCACAAGATGTATGTACTGGTAATTGCGGGTGGCGGAAGCTTTTAAAGAGGTGGTTTCGTTTATGCTATACCGTATCGTAAAGCGCGGCTCGAAACCTGAATAGGATTTTACGGCGTTGCCACGGCCATACACCGTGCTGTCAGTTTTATTGCCGTCAGCATCGCGCTGGAATATTTTGTATGGTCCCAATTGCGTAAAACTGCTGAAGCGGAGGCCTGCATGAATACGGATACGGTCATTCAGTTCCCAATCGTCCTGGATATACAAGCCTGTTTCCGCAGCGTATTTTTTGCTTTCTGTGTTCGGTTCAAAGGTTACGTCTCCCTGTCCGCCTGTAAGAATATTGGGTTTGAAAGTATGATAGGTATACAGGCCGCCGAAGCGCATTTTGTGTTCCGGGGCAGGATAATAGTCTACATCCACTTTTGCGTTCCAGTCCTGTATGCCCGATGATAATTTCAGCGCAAAATCATTTTGTGCTGCCGCAAATGAAAATCCATAATCGTTATATACCAGCGTAGTATTGGCAAACAACTTGCGATTGAATACATGGTTCCACCGCAATGTGGCCGTGGCATTGCCCCAGGGGATATCGGCCGAGAAGGAACGGCGGGCATTACGGAAAGTAAATACATCGCGTCCGAAATAGCCGCTCAGGTAAAGCCGGTCTTTTTCCGAAAATTTGTAGTTGACTTTTGTATTGAGATCGTAGAAATAATAGCCTGAACCGTGAAACTGGCTTTCTTTACTGATGAAAGGTTTTACGAGCACATCGATATACGTTCTGCGCGCGCTCACAATAAAAGAGGCCTTGTCTTTTTTGATGGGCCCCTGCACCGAAATGCGCGAAGCAATGGCGCCGATGCCTCCCTCCACTTCAAATTTTTTCATATTCCCTTCCTTCATGGCAACATCCAGCACCGACGATAACCGGCCGCCATATTGCGCGGGCATACCTCCCTTGATAAGCGAAGTGTTTTTGATAGCATCGGAATTAAATACCGAAAAGAAACCGAACAGGTGACCGGTATTGTACACAAGGGCATCGTCGAGCAGGATGAGATTCTGGTCAGGGCCACCGCCGCGCACATACAAACCTGTATTGCCTTCGCCCGCATTGCGCACGCCGGGCATTAGTTGCAGTGTTTTCAGCAGGTCCACTTCACCCAGCAATACAGGTACGGATTTTACCTGCTCCATGCTGAGATCTATTTTGCCCATCTGCGCATTGGTGACATTGCCGTCGCGCCGTCGTGACGACACCACTACTTCCTGCAATACCGATCTTGGCAGCAGGTGAAAATTTTGCACGATGTTCTGGTGCAGGGAAATTTCCGCCTGCACGGCATGATAGCCGGCAAACGTGATGTACAGGGTGTAAAAGCCCTCCGGTAAAGTGATGGAATAGAAACCGTATTGATTGCTGTTTACCCCCATCCCCTGTCCGGCGACCGTAATGGAAGCGCCGATTAGACTTTCACCTGAAAGGGAATCCCGCACATATCCGCTCAATGTAAACCGGCTCTGGGCAGAGGCCCAGAGGATGCTGCAGCAGCAAAGAAGGCTTACGATTGTATTTTTCATGGCCGGCGTGGCTTAACTACTCACCACTGTCTGCTTGTTAGGCACGCTTATTTGTTCGAGTAATCCAGGCTGTCTTCCACGCTACCGCAATGCAGCATGGCATCACCGAAATAGGGATTGAGCACTTCTGCCGAAGTGCTCATCCAGTAGGCGCCCCTGTTGTTGAAAGCCATGGGGCAGTAATGCCAGTACAGTTTTTGTCCGTCGTATTTCACGGTGCGGGTGAGGCTCCACATGGCATCGGCAATGATTTCAAATTCTTTGCGCTTTGCATTGAGATCGCCTTCGGAGGCTATTGCCTGTGCTGAAGTGGTAATGGTAGCAGCAAAGTCTTTGGCAGTTTTCTGGATCATTTCATCGGCCCGGATCTCACTTACTTTGAGACTGTCTGCCGCAGTGGCCAGTTGGCGGGCAGCAGCAGCGGCGGCAGCAGTGTCACTTTTAACCAGGCCGTCTTTCACGGCAACATAAGCAGCAAGCAGTTGGTTGTAGCTATTGTTGAAAACATTGGAGCGCTCTTCAATTGACAATGGTTGCAGCGTTTCAGCGGCGGTTTGCGGTTTTTCTTCCTGGTTCCAGAAAAGAAAATACACCGCTACGCCTGCAATCAGCAATACGATGACGGGTAAAACAACTTTTTTCATGCTTGAAATATTTTTATGCGTTTTTCAGTGAGCTTTAGCCCTCGCTGTTATAGCGATGGGTAAAAGATAATTGCGCATTTATTGAAAAGCAATTATTTGTCGAAAAAATTTCGGCAAAGGTAAAGATTCTTTGGGGACTGGTTGGTTGAGGGGGCCATCCCCCCGCCAGCGGGGGATGGAGCATCATCTGGACGCACCAGGGAACAGATGCGCGCCTTCCACCTTAGTGGGATGAAATCTTTACTTTTGCATCTTTTAACCACGATAGTATCGGAGATACGAAGGGCGCTCACATTTTCAGATACATATTGCTTTGCGCCATTCCCCCTCCGATCCTCCACGGTTTCAAAGGAAATACGCTATGCTGGCTGGATTTACAAACATGACTTTCGAGTTCGGAGCGCGGACCATTGTGCAGGACGCCACCTGGCATATTCAGCCCAACGAACGCATTGGCCTCATCGGCTATAATGGTACAGGAAAATCCACCCTGCTGAAACTGCTGGCCGGCGAATACCAGCCTTCGGCAGGCACCGTAGAACGCAGCCGGGGCATTACCATCGGGTACCTGCACCAGGACCTGCTCAGTTTCGATACAGGCGATTCCATTCATACCGTTGCCCTTTCTGCCTTCGAACGGGTATTGCAGCTGGAAAAAGAAATCGAGGAAACAGGCAAACTGCTCGAAAAAAATCCCCACGATGAAAACCTGTTGCACGCGTATTCCGACAAACTCCATGAAATGGAAACGCTGGATGGATACAATATCCATCATAAAACGGAAGAAGTGCTGCAAGGTCTCGGCTTTTCCAATGCCGACCTGAAGCGTCCCTACCGCGAATTCAGCGGCGGCTGGCGCATGCGTGTACTGTTGGCAAAAATGATTTTGCAGCAGCCGGACCTGCTCCTGCTCGACGAGCCTACCAACCACCTCGACCTTCCTTCCATTGAATGGCTGGAAAAATACCTGCAGCATTACCAGGGCTCGGTGGTGATTGTGAGCCACGACAAGTATTTCCTGAACCGTATGGTCACCAAAATTGTGGAGTTGTACCAGCGGCAACTGCATATATACTCCGGCAATTACGATTTCTATGAAGCGGAAAAACAGCTGCGCCTGGAGTTACAGCAACGCGCATACGAAAACCAGCAGGAATATATCCGCCAGCAGGAACGGTTTATAGAACGTTTCCGCGCCAAAGCCACCAAGGCAGCACAGGCGCAGAGCGCCATGAAACGGCTGGAAAAACTGGAACGGATAGAAGAAGCCACCATTGAACGCCCCAATATCCGCATCAATTTCCAGGTAGATAAAACACCGGGAAAAGTGTTGTGCGAACTGAAACACATCAGCAAAAGCTTCGGCAATGTGAAAATCGTGGAAGATACTTCTGCTGAAATCAACCGCGGCGACAAGATTGCGCTGATCGGCGCCAACGGTAAAGGTAAATCCACCCTGCTGCGCATCATTGCCGGCACAGAATCATTTACCGGCGAACGCAAATGGGGCTACAACGTGGAAGAGAGTTTCTACGCCCAACATCAGCTCGAAGCACTGGACCTCAACAATACCATTCTTGATGAAATGAAACAGGCAGGCAGCCAGAAGACGGAACTGGAACTGCGCAGCCTGCTGGGATGCTTTTTGTTCAGCGGCGATGATGTAGACAAAAAAATCCGTGTATTGAGCGGTGGTGAGAAGGCACGTGTGGCGCTGGCCAAGACCATCATCAGCAAAGCCAACTTTCTGATGCTGGACGAACCTACCAACCACCTCGATATTCATTCGGTAGAACTGCTGATAGAAGCGTTGAACAAATATGAAGGCAGCCTGATACTGGTAAGCCACGACCGTTATTTCATTTCCAAAGTGGCCAATACCATCTGGGAAATAGACAATTACAAGATCAAGGCATTTAGAGGCAATTATGAAGAATGGGTGGCCTGGAAGGAAAGAATGGCAAAGCCGGAAGGAAATGTACCAGTCAAAGATGATATCAAAACTTCCCGTGAAGCCGCCAAACCGGCTCAACCTGCTGCTCCCCAAAATGGGGCTATTGCGCCCACAGCCCAGCCTTCCAAACCCATCAACAAAGAACTGAAGAAGGAACTGCAAAAGCAGCAACGCCTGTTTCAGCAGCTGGAAGAAAAACTGGCTGCCCTCAACAGTCGCAAGGCAGCCCTGGAAGCATCGCTGAGCGATCCTGAAACCTATGCCGACAAGGAAAAATTCCTCAAAGCAGAAGCTGATTACAAGCAGGTGAGCGAAGAATGCGCACAAGTGAACAAAGAATACGAAAAGGTGTTTGAGAAGATCATGGAACTGGAAGAAAAAGTGTAGCAGCGCAATGCCATCCCGATCGTTTCGGCCGTTTCGCAGTGCGCCAATATTGATTTAACGCAAATAATCGCATAGGCATCGCGCAATCGCTTTGAATCCGGCCCACCCGATACCAGAAACCCGGAACCCGAAACAAATTGGTACATAGTTTGCCCATTGGGCTGTGTTGAGAAGTTTTGGATATCGGAACCAGAAACGTTAGTTAATTTGTAGCGTATGTCCCGGCAAAAAAAGCATAGGGTATTCCGATGGTGGCCTGGCTGTTTTCTCCTGCTCTTGTTAGCAAGTAATGTAGCTGCACAGTCAATACAAAGCCGTCCTAAAATCGGTGTTACACTCAGTGGTGGCGGCGCCAAAGGTCTGGCGCATATCGGCATTCTGAAAGCCATTGACAGTGCCGGGCTGAAAGTTGATTATATCACCGGCACCAGTATGGGCAGTATCATCGGCAGTTTATATGCGGTTGGATACTCCGCTGATACCATTGAAAAAATTGCCCGCACCATCGACTGGGACGTGCTGCTGAGCAATCAGTCTTCGCTGCGCAGCATTTTCATGGAAGAAAAAGAAGAGTATTCAAAGTACATCATCGAGCTGCCCTGGGTGAATAACCGTTTTCATTTGCCCTCCGGCGTGTTACAGGCGCAGGAGCTGTGGCTCAAATTTGCCGAGCTGTTTTTCCCCGTCTATGCGGAAAAAGATTTTTCCAAATTCAGCATTCCTTTTGCCTGTATCGGCACCGATGTGGGCACCGGCGAAGCAGTTGTGATGAAAGAAGGTGAAATCATTGCTGCTATTCGTTCCAGCATGGCCATCCCCTCTGTTTTCACCGCTGTTGACTATAACGGCAAGCGGCTGATCGATGGCGGCATCGTACGCAATTTTCCCGTGCGTGATGTGCGTGAGATGGGGGCCGACATTGTCATCGGCAGCAATGTCACCAACGGCCTGCTTCCCTCGGACCAGGTAAGGAATGTACTGCAGATACTCATGCAGGTAGCTTTTTTCCGTGAGGCGGAAGATGCACGGGAAGAAGTGCCGCAGTGCGATATTTATATCCCCTTCAAAATGGACAAGTACAACATGGGCAGTTTTTCCGAAGCCCAGGCCATTTTACAACTCGGTATTGAAGAAGGACGCAAGTTGTACCCCACCTTTAAAAGACTGGCTGATTCGCTGAACGCTTTGTATGGACAGCAGGAAATACCCAAAGACCGACTGCCTGATGTACGCTCGGTAAAAATCTCTTCGTACGAAGTGCAGGGCGTTGAGAAAACTTCGGCTGATTTTTTTGTGCATACCATGAACTTCACACCCGGCAAAGAGTACACTGCCAAACAACTGGCCGGTATGGTACGCCGCGCATATGGCACCCGGTATTATAGTCGCGTGGTGTACCGCCTGGTACCTGAAGCAGATGGCACGTGCAAGATTGTGTTTGAAGTAACGGAATACCCATTTACGTTTGCCAAACTGGGATTGCATTATAACCAGTTTACCGGTGTGGGCGTTATTGCCAATATTACCTCCCGTAATTTTTTTACCACCAACAGCCGCAGCCTGGTATCGGTGAACCTCGGCGAAACCTTTCGCGTGCGGGCAGAACACCTGCAATATCTCGGGCGCCTGAAGAATTTCGCCATGCCCCTCGACCTGCAATTCGACCATTTTGATTTTGCCAGTTACGATACCTACAAGCAGATCGGTTTTTTCAAATTGCATTACCTGCGGCTGCGGAGCAGACTGCAATATTCGGCCAGTCGCAATTTTTCCCTGGGCGCAGGGTTCCGGTTTGAATGGCAACGCTACACGCCTACCATCACCAACGGACTGGAATATAAAGGCAGCAATAATTTCACCACTGCTTTCGGTTACATTGCCCATAATTCGCTCGACAGGGCCATTTATCCGCGCAAGGGGGTGAAAGTATATGCAGAAGCAGGCCGAGTGTCCAAACAACATCCCAATCTTACTTTTCTGATGAACGGGGAAACCATTCCCGACCCCGATCCCGTGGGTATCAGTACAGAACCCTATCTCCGCACCATACTGAATGTGGAAAGCTATGTTCCCCTTGGCAGGAAGGCCACCTTTCTGATGGAGGCCCAGGGCGGTATCAACTTCGATTATTCATCGCAGGTGATGAATGAATTTGTGGTGGGTGGAATGACACCCACCTTCCGCAACCAGGTAACGTTTGCCGGTTTGCCGGAAGGGGCAATTTATACGCCTGCTATGGTAAAACTATTGGGTGGATTGCGTGTGCAGATATTCAACAATACCTATCTCACCGGACGCGCCAATGTACTGTTCAACAATTTCATAAGCCAAAGTACATTCTTCAACAATCCTGATTTTCTATCAGGCTATGCCTTTACGTTTACGTACAATTTTGCTTTGGGTCCGCTCGAGATCAGTGCCATGTATTGCGATCAGACGCGGAAATTGCAGACGTATTTTAATTTGGGAATTCCGTTCTAGGTTCAGCCCTACCCTCTTGCTTTTACAAAATCACTTACCAGGTAGCTGATGAGTTTACCAATACCTGCATCTGTACGGCCATCTGCCAGTTGCGCAGCGCCTTCGCAGATATGCAGGTAAGCCACCTTGCATTGAGATGCGGTATAAGACACATATTGTCGTGCATGCAAGGCCGTTATGCCGGAAGGAGTATAGGCGCTCGATAAGGTGTGCGCAATACTATCCAGATCGAGTTCAATGCCGGTATAAGTATCATCAGTAAAAGCGGCCGCGTGCGCCAGGCTGTGGGCAAAACTTCTTTTCTCCCGCACAAAAATATCTTCGTAGGAAACGCAATCGATAAACGGATTGTTTACGATGTCGATCCATATGTTCTGCGGCAGATAGTTTTCATGCATGCCGATAACGCAGTATTTCTGCAGGTAGCCGTCTTCTTCGGCATAACGAAAGGCATTGCCGCTATGACGGCCTTCAATGGGGCGATAATCGGTATGCGCATCAAGATTGATGCAATTGATTTGCGCAAGAGGCAGTTGTTCTGCTTTATACAAGCCTTTGGCTACGCCTTTTATCAACGGATAGGCATTGTTGTGCCCACCGCCAATCACCACGGGTATTTTTCCGTGCAGGGCAATTACGCGCACCAGTTCTTCCACGGCATCATCTATGGTAACAACGGCGTGCCGCCAGGCAGTGATCTTTTCTTCGGGGCCCTGTGCGTTTTGTTCGATGAGGGCAGTCATTTCCGAAAAATCAAAACTGCCGGCCAGCAGCAGTTCTTCCCCGCTCAGGAAATCGTTGCTTTGCAGGTTGCAGAACGCGGCTAAAAAAGATTGCCAGGCTGTGGCGGCTCCCGGTATACCATCATTGCCCCGTACGCCAATGTCTTCGCAAATGCCCAGCAACACATACCTGGCCGAAGATTGTTGCAGGGCGCTCTCCCACTGCTGCGGGTCTCCGATCACCTGCAAACGCTCGCCCAGCTTCGTTTCAAAGCGACGCAGCCGCGTAAGCGATGCCAGGTCTTGGCGGGTATACCAGGTAAAATATTTCATGCCTGTTACATAAGTTCGTTGCGTTCCGCTGCAAAAGTAGCCTCTTCCACCAACTGGTCAGGACGTTTTTTATAGAAGATCATGCCCAGCATCATCACTACGCTGGTGGTCAAAATGATAAAGAAGAGGATATCGTTGTTGAAAGTGCTCAACTGGTATGCGGGCGGAATCTTGTAAAACAGTACAATGGTGATCAATCCCCGGGGTATAAAAAACGATTCGGGGAACACATTCGTGCGCACAAAGAAGCGCAGGTACAGCAGGCGTACTACAAAAAGCGCCACCACAATGGCGCCGCCCACCACCCATACTTCGCTTTGCGTAATAAAATTGAGCGTTATAGAATATCCGAAAAGTATAAAAAAGAAAGTGCGGATGAGGAAAGAGGTTTCTGCCGTAATACTATGCAGCAAATGGCGTAGTGGCTCCACCTGCCGCTGGGGGAACCATTGCAACAACCGGGGCCATTTGATCATTTCCCAGTTATTGATCATTAAACCAAATACCAGGATGATGATGAGCGAAGGAAGATGCAGGTTCTTACCGCCGGCGTAGATCAGTATGAGCAGGGCAAAAATGAGGAAGAATTTGATGTCGAGTTTTGTTTTGGCAAGGATCAGGAACAGTACGAAAGATAACAGTACGGACAACAATACCGATATCACAATATTGCCAGCAAACAATCCCAGCGATTGCCAGCTCAATACATTTTCTGCCGTGAAATAATTAAACAACAGGATGCCGAGTATGTCTGAAAAAGACGCTTCATATACCAGGAATTCCTTCGTTTTCTTGTTCAGGTGGTGAATGCTGGGCAATACAATGGAACTGCTCATGATCGACAGCGGAATGGCATATACCAAACATTTTTCCAGCGGTTCATCGTGCCAGTAATAGAGGATGCCCATCACCAGCGCAATGGAAATGGCCAGTATGAACAGTGCCGAAAAAAATGAATTGCGTATAAGCAAAACGCGGTCCCTGGAGAGTTTCAGGTCAAGGCCGGCTTCCAGTACGATCATGATCAATCCCACCACACCAAGACCTTCCACGAGGCTGGCCGGGAATACAACGGTAACGTTATAGGTATCGGACAGAAAGCGAAAACCAACCCCTGCAAACAACAACAAGAGCACGGAGGGTACGCGGATATAGCGGCTGACAATCAGAAACAGATAAGACAGTACAACCAGGCTACAAAGCAGGATCAGGATATTCTCTGTATTTATTCCACCCATTTTGTGATTTTAAGTGTAAGTACGAGCTACCTAATTACCTCAAACCCGCCACCAACCGGGTTCGAATTTCGGCAAAATACGATACTACTAAAAATTAGCAAGGGTGATTCCTGTTGTGGAAAATTATTTAAATCCAGGCCCCCCGTATCATTACCCGCTCAATAAGTGATGATCCGAAAGCATAGGGCAAATAAGCCAGCGAAGGGATGGGCGTCGTGACCAGGAGATGCGCTTTTTTACCTACGGTAATGCTGCCGCATTCCTGCTGCAGCCCCATGGCATAGGCGCCATTGAGCGTGGCTGCATTAATGGCTTCTTCCGGTAGCATGCGCATGGCAATGCAACTCATGGCCACCACCAGGTTCATATTGCCACTGGGGGAAGAACCTGGATTGAAGTCGGAAGCGAGGGCAATGGCGCAGCCTGCATCAATTAATTGCCGGGCCGGCTGGAAGGGCATGCGTAGAAAGAAAGCAGCAGTAGGCAGCAGGGTGCCTATGGTATCGGATGCTGCCAATGTGGCAATGGCATGCTCATCCATGGTTTCGAGGTGGTCTACGCTAACGGCGCCCAGTTCAACGCCCGCCTGCACACCGCCTGAAAGATGGAGTTGATTGGCGTGGATCTTCGGCTGCAGGCCATATTCCTTACCCGCTCGACAAATGATTTTGGTTTCTTCGGGGCTGAAGAAGCCGGTTTCGCAAAACACGTCGATATAATCAGCCAGTTTTTCACGGGCTATTACGGGCAGCATTTCTTCAATAATGCATCGGATATAACCTGCATGGTCATTTTTATAGGCAGCGGGATAGGTATGGGCGCCGAGGAAGGTAGCTTTTATGGAAAGCGGAGATTTTTCCCTGAGCTTTTTGATCACACGCAACATTTTCAGTTCGCTTTCCGTGGTAAGCCCGTAACCGCTCTTGATTTCGATGGCGCCGGTGCCCAGTTTGCTTACTTCTTCCAGTCGTTTCCAGGCAAGCCGGAAGAGTTCATCTTCGGAGGTTTCCTGCAATTTGCGGGCAGAATGGAGAATGCCGCCGCCGCGTGCGGCAATTTCTTCGTAGGAAAGTCCTTTGATTTTGTCTATGAATTCATTTTCGCGGGAAGCGGCAAAAACGAGATGGGTATGCGAATCGCACCAGGCGGGTAAGACAAAGCGGCCGGAGGCGTCGTATTGATTGCGGGTAGATTTTAATAAGGCGGCATCGAGTGCGTGCATGGGGCCAAAAGCGGCGATGGTATCGTCTTCTATTAACAGATAGGCGTTATCGATGCAGGGCAATTCCGCCAGTGATGCGCCGCGCAATAGCTGATGCTCTTTCCGCACGTTCACCAGCGATTTGATATTTGTGATAAGCGTAGTGGACATAGTAAGATGGCAGGAATGGTTCCGTGCAGGCGAAGCTATGAAATTAAGTTCATGCGGGGGCGCCAGCACGATAGTACCGCTCCGGCAATGCTCCATGGACGGGTGTGGTCAAACCGCCCCCTCACCCCATCTTCACATTCACTCCCTCCTCCTTTTTCCTCCCCAACGGCACCATCAGCTTCTCCAACAACTCCAACACTTTTTTCTGATTGTACACCATATACTGCGCCGCCGTAGCCGTATTGCCCACTTTAATAGTATATGCCCTATCGCTTAACGCCTTAAACATATCCTCATCCGTAGTATCATCCCCTATGCACAAAATAAAATCATTTGGAATCTCATTCACCATCTTCAACGCCATCACTCCCTTATCAAAACCCGACATACGCACTTCCACCACCTTATTCCCGTCAATCACCTGCAACATGGTATTCTGCAGCAGTTCAGACAGCGTATTGATCAACTCCCTCGACCGCGTAAAGCCCAGGTCCGGATGCGTTTTACGATAATGCCACGCAATGGTATTCGTTTTTTCTTCAACAAAAGAACCTACACACCGCGTAACAAATTTTTGCATAATCGGCCGGATCTCCGACTTCCACTGGTCCGGTCCCGCCACCAATTGTTGCCACGGTTCATTTTTCATACGCCAGGTAGCGCCGTGTTCCGCCACCATGGATATGGGCAGATCGCCTAACCAGCGGTCCAGCGTAGCCTGGTCTCTCCCGCTTATCACCACTACATTGTTTTTGGGATCGGCGGCCAGATCGTTCAGTAATTGCTTCAATTCCGGTGTAGGCACCGCATCTTCCGGCTTGGGTACAAGTGGCACCAGCGTACCGTCATAGTCCAGCAAAATACAGCGGCTGGTAGCCAGCTGATAATGCAGGTGCACCTGCGCCTGCACATTGTCGTCGAGCAGTTTTGTTTTTTGCCGGCGCTGTTGTTCTTTAACGTTAGTAAGCTGGTCCATGAAGTCGCTCACCCAGTTGATCACATCATACTCTGCCAGCCGTTTTTGCATCAATGCCAGTCGCCGGCGTTGTTCCTCCGGCGGCATGGTGAGCGCTTTGTGAATGGCGTCGGACACTTCGATGGTATCGGTGGGATTTACCAGCAGGGCTTCGCCCAATTCGCTGGCCGCACCGGCCAATTCACTTAATATCAAAACGCCCTGCTGATCGGTACAACTGGCCACATATTCCTTGGCCACGAGGTTCATCCCGTCTCGCAGCGGCGTGATCAATGCCACATCAGCTGCCTGGTACAAGGCAGACAATTCATGAAACGGCAGGTGATTATACCGGTAAATCACCGGCTGCCAGCTGATCGAGGAGTATTTCCCGTTGATGGTGCCAATCTTCTCTTCCATCTGGCGTTTACGCTGCGTATATGTGCTGATTTCATCGCGTGAGGGCACCACATTCAATATGAACACGAGTTTGTCCTGCCATTCGGGGTATTTTTCCAGGAAATAATCAAATGCGCAGAGGCGGTCCATCAACCCCTTGGTATAATCGAGCCGGTCAACGGAAAATATGATTTTCTTGTTTTCAAAATTCTTTTTGATCTCCGCCACATACGATTGCGTTTCCGGTTCATTGGCTTCGTCTTCAAACTTCTTGTAATCGATGCCAATGGGGAATGAATCGGCTTTTACCAAACGTCCCTGGTATTGCAGGCTGTGGAAATAGCTATCAACGCCCAGCACCATTTTCACCGACTTCATAAAATGCTGCGCATAATCATAGGTGTGAAAACCTACCAGGTCGGCGCCCATAACGCCCTGCAGGAGCGCCGATTTCCAGTCGCGGGGCATCAGCCGGAATATCTCGTAACTGGGGAATGGAATATGCAGAAAGAAGCCGATACTGATATCAGGACGTTGTTCGCGGATCATTTCCGGGAGCAACATCAGCTGGTAATCATGTATCCAAATGGTATCATCGTTTTTTATTTCCGGCAACAGCCGCTCGGCAAACAAACGGTTTACTTTCGTATAGGCATCAAAGTAACTTGCTTCATATTCCACCACGCTGGGGAAATAGTGAAACAACGGCCACAGAACGGAATTGGAAAAACCGTTATAGTAATCCCTGTATAGTTTTTTATCAACAAACAATGGTAAAACAGCAAAATCGAGGTGTTTCAATTCACGCTCGACCATATTCCACTCTTTTTGTGGAAAATCCGCCACACCCATCCACAGCTTTTCCGAAAAGGAATGTTCGCTGATCCCTTCTTTTTCAAAATAACTCTTGATAGCCGATACCAATCCGCCTGAACTTTGCCGGATCACGGTTTGCCCGTTTTCCTGATCAATAGAAAATGGTAAACGATTCGATATGATAATTAAACGACCCATAAAATTTCCGATTGATATTTTGGCAGGAGGAAAGTGCCAGCAAGCGTATATAAATGAAGCCACAAAGTTACTAAATATCAATCTATTGCTCCCCCCGCTAACATTAATACGACATTAAAATATCATTCAATGAAATTCTGGTGCCAGCTTACAAACTATTGTATAAGAAAAGTTTCGAACATTTTAACACATTATAATTGCAGGTGTGCCATACTGTATAATCGCAAAAAAGCCGGCACTGCAGCCGGCTTTATCATGTTTGAAAAATTAATTTTTTGTTGATCATTTCAAGCGAACCACTGCAACCAGGAAAGCAGGAGTACAATTGCCAGAAATCCTGCGGCATACAGTGCCGTTTTGAGGCCCTTACTTACAGGTGATACAGTGTGTTTTTTCATAAGTCTGGAATTTAATCATTGAATAATGGTTATTTGGTTAACGACAAAGTGAAGGCGTATAGTATATTATTTCAGGCACAAAAAAAGAGCCTTGTACAGGCTCTTTTCCTAACTATTATAAGTGAAATACGCTTAATCAGTTATTACCAGCGGCGGTTATTGCCCCTTGAAAAAGACCGGTCTGATCTGCCGTTGTCTTCCCGTTGCCTGGCCACAGAAACAGACAAAGGTCTGCCTTCTATTTCCTTGTTATTCAGTTTGGCAATTGCTTCATTACCTTCTTCCTGGGAAGGCATTTCTACAAACGCAAAACCACGGGAACGATTGGTCACCTTGTCGACAATGATCTTTGCCGAAGTCACTTCACCATGCTTCTCAAATAATGTTCTCAGGTCTTCTTCCGTAGTATGGAAGCTCAGGTTTGAAACGTAAATGTTCATAAAACACAAAAATTAAAAATAAAAAATAAAATACCCGTGATTAAAGCTGAAAGCAAAAGGTAAAGAAGAGGAAAATAGTTACCGGGAAGAAAGTAAAAAGTTTACGTCAACAATACAGTGTGCTTGCAATACTAATAAATCACTTCCTGAAGGTAGGCTTTTATTTTGAGAAAGGCAAAGTTATTTTTTGCAGAAGGTAGCAAAGATGCAGGTTGCATTGATATATGGTTCATTGGCTGGCAGTTATACAGCTATAACAATGCAACCTGAATCGGTTAACCTTTTTTCAATCGCTCGCCTATATCCAACTGATGTTTTTTTGCTGTTTCCTGCGCCAGTTCATAACCGGCATCTGCATGTCGTATCACGCCAATACCCGGATCGTTGCGCAATACGCGTGATAATCTGGCAGCGGCATCATCGGTGCCATCGGCAACGATCACCATACCGGCATGAATGCTGTACCCCATCCCTACCCCACCGCCATGATGCAGGCTTACCCAACTGGCGCCGCCGGCCGTATTGACGAGCGCATTGAGCAGCGGCCAGTCGGCAACCGCATCACTGCCGTCTTTCATGGCTTCAGTTTCACGATTGGGTGATGCTACCGAACCCGTATCAAGGTGATCGCGGCCAATCACAATGGGCGCTTTTACTTTACCGGTCTTAACCAGTTCGTTAAAGGCCAGTCCTGCCTGTTCCCGCTCTCCCTGTCCCAACCAGCAAATGCGTGCGGGCAATCCCTGGAAAGCGATTTTTTCCCTGGCCAGTTTCAACCAGCGTTGCAGGGATGCGTTGTGCGGGAACATCTCCGCTATTACCTGGTCGGTAACGGCTATATCGGCCGGATCGCCGCTGAGGGCAGCCCAACGGAACGGCCCCTTCCCTTCACAGAATAGCGGTCTTATATATGCGGGAACAAATCCCGGGAAGTCGAATGCGTTTTGTAAACCTCTTTCGAAAGCCCTTGCGCGGATGTTATTGCCATAGTCGAAGGTGACGGCGCCACGCTTTTGCAGTTCCAGCATCAGTTCTACATGGCGGTACATGGAACCATAGGCATGTTCCAGATATGCCGATGGATTTTCGGTGCGCAGCACTTTTGCCTCTTCATATGAAATGGTGTGTGGCCAGTAACCGATGAGCGGGTCATGGGCAGAAGTCTGGTCGGTGAGTGTATCGGGTATAATATTTCTTGCTACCAATCGCTCGAGCAGGTGCACTGCATTGCACAATACACCAATGGAAAGACTTTCTTTATTGTTTTTTGCTTCCAGTGCGCGGTCAATCGCTTCATCGATATTGGTCATTTTTGTATCGAGATAGCGGGTGGATAGCCGTTTGTCTATACGCCATTCTTCCACTTCGGCCACCAGGGCAACGCCTTCGTTCATGGTGATGGCCAGTGGTTGTGCGCCGCCCATACCGCCGAGACCGGCAGTTACGTTAAGCGTGCCTTTCAGTGTGCCGCCGAAATGTTTATTGGCCGCAGCCGCATAAGTTTCGTAGGTGCCCTGCACAATGCCCTGGCTGCCGATATAAATCCAGGAACCGGCGGTCATCTGGCCATACATCATCAGTCCTTTTTTCTCCAGTTCGTCAAAATGCTCCCAGGTAGCCCATTTGGGCACCAGTTGGGAATTGGAGATAAGCACGCGTGGTGCGTCCTTATGCGTTTTCAGCATGCCTACAGGTTTACCGCTTTGTACCAGCAGCGTTTCGTCGTTTTCGAGTATTTTAAGCGCTTTGATGATGTTGTCGAGGGCCTCACGGTTACGGGCAGCTTTTCCCCTGCCACCGTACACGATGAGGTCTTCCGGGCGTTCGGCAACTGCCGGATCAAGGTTGTTGAGGAGCATGCGCAGGGCGGCTTCCTGTATCCAGCCTTTGCAGGAAAGATGGGTGCCGATGGGGGTTTTATAGTCGAGGGGGGTGAGTGTAGATGGCATATCAGTCGTTGTTTATAGAGATTAAATTCCCATAGAGATTTTTTAGAGAATGTTGCGCTTTGTCTCGAACACGTTCAATACTATTCCTTTTTTCCCTTTTACCTTATGATAAATTGTGTTGTGCTTTTCATTTAATTTATTTAACAGCTCTTCATCATTGATTTGATCAATCATCTTGTATAACTTTTTCTTTAATTCCTCGTGCCGCCTTTTTTTCTTTCTTAAACATTTACATTCATTTTCTTAAAGTTAAAAAAATATCAGGATCATAAAGCGAATTCATCAAACCCCTCATTTAGCTGCACGTTGGTTGACTTCGCAAACATATCACATTGCTGTACAAACGAAAAATTTGCAATGATGTTTTTAATTTTTACAATATCCTCGGCAAAAATCCTGTCTTCTTCCGCAAAACTTACAAACTGCCTTACATAATCATGTGCAAATTCAAGTATGGCGCTGCTTTTCAGCGGGCGGCGGAATTCAATGGCCTGGCAGGCGCTCATCAGTTCAATGGCCAAAATATATTCAAGGTTATCCAGTACTTTGTTCAGCTTGCGACCGCTGATGCTGCCCATACTTACATGATCTTCCTGCCCCAGCGAAGTAGGAATACTGTCTGCACTGGCAGGAAAACACAGTGTTTTATTTTCTGTAACCAATGCAGCGGTGGTATACTGGGGAATCATAAAACCGCTGTTCAGCCCTACATTTTTCATCAGCAGCAACGGCAGTCCCCATTTACCTTCCAGCAGCAGGTAACAACGCCGGTCGCTGATATTGCCGATTTCCGCAGCGGCAAAGCAGGCATAATCCATCGGCAATGCCAGCGGTTGTCCATGAAAGTTACCGCCACTGATGGTGTCGCTGGCATTCAGGATAACCGGGTTATCGGTAACGGAATTGAGTTCGATTTCTGTGAGCTGCTTCAGGTGCAGCCAGGCATTGCGCGATGCGCCATGCACCTGTGGCATACAACGCAAGCTGTAGGGGTCCTGCACGCGACCACAGTCTACATGACTTTGCATAATAGCTGATTCATGCAACAGGTATCGCAATCTTTGTGCTACGAGGCGACTGCCGGCAAAGGGTCGCAGCGCATGCAGGCGTTCATCAAAAGGCGCTTTGGTGCCGGTCAATGCTTCGAGGCTCATGGCGCCGATAATATCTGCCGCTTCCAGGCAATTGTGCAGGCGTTGAACAGCTTTTACGGCATAGGCCAGCAGAAATTGTGTGCCATTGATGAGGGCCAGTCCTTCCTTGGGTCCCAGTTGCAGGGGGGCCAACCCGAACTGTTGCAATACTTCCAGCGATTTATATCTTTTGCCTTGATAAAACACTTCGCCCAATCCTATCAGGGGCAGGAATAAATGCGCCAGAGGCGCCAGGTCGCCGGAAGCCCCTACACTGCCTTTTTCGGGAACAACGGGCGTGATATCGTTTTCAATATGCCAGCAAATGCGTTGCAGCGTTTCGGCCTGCACGCCGGAAAAACCCTGCGCCAATGCCTGCACTTTGGTTATGAGCATGATTTTGGCAATTTCTGCAGGCACAGGGTCTCCTACCCCCACACTGTGGCTTTGCAAAATCTTGTGTTGCAAGGTGCGCGTATCGGCTTCGGAAATAGTGGTATTGGCCAATATGCCAAAACCGGTGTTTACACCGTATACGGTTTTATTGTTGGCTACAATCTGTTGAACCTGTTGCTGACTGTTGGTTACCTTTTGCAGCGCCTTTTCGGAGAGCACGCCGCGCTTTTTGCCGGATGCAATGGCGGTCACATCAGATACCTTCATGGTATCCAAACCATAACTGAATTGGGTCATAGCAAGCATTTAAAGGCGTCAAAGCTAATGGGAAAATTTGACAATGTGAGCGTTGGGAAAGGGGTCGAAAAAAAAGCCTTCCGTTCAGAAAATAACGGCCATCCTGCTGGAAAATTTCCAATTTCCTTTTTACATTTACAGTGCTATGCGCTTCCTGCTGTTCATACCCGTTATAGTGCTGTTCCTGTCCAATGTGCCTTTCACTGCCGAAATGCGCATGGAAAAGATGATGGCTCAAATGCAGGGAAAAGACAAGTGTTGCAAAAAAAACGATCCCACGCGCAAAGGAAGCTGTCATGCAGCCGAGAGCAATGCGCCCATGACGCAGGAGGACGAGCCCTCAAAAGAATGTTGCCAGCGAACAGAAACTACCTGCCATTGCACCTGTTGCTTCCATTTTGCAGCGCCTTTCCATGAAGTCAATTCGCCTCAAGTCGGCATAGGCGATCACTCCGCTTTACCAACAGGGTTCATTCCTGCACACTGGAAAGACCCACATATTGCCGCGCCCGGTCAGCCACCCGATGTATTGTAATGTATTTTCAGCTATGCGGAAATACTGTGTAAGCCGATACCCGCACGGTATTGCTGCACGGTTACGCTGCATAAGGCTGCGCACAACAACGCAGCACCTCATTACAATACTTTAAACCATCAAATGTTTTTTACCATGAAAAAGTTCATGATACTGGCACTGGCTGCCCTGCTTGCTACTACTACCGTTTCGGCTTCCTATACGCAGAACGACCCGAAATGCAATAAAGAATGTTGCAAAGATTGTTCTGATAAATGCAAAGAAGCCTGCAAAAGCGGTAAATGCAGTAAAGAAGAATGCTGCAAAAAATGCGATGACAAGAAAGGCTGCTGCAAGAAAAAAAGCAAAGCTTAATACTTCAGATGCATTCCATACATCGCTCCGTCAAATGGCGGAGCGATTTTTTTTATAAGGATAGCAGTCGGGTTGAAAATGTTCGTAAATTTCATGGGTTGGACGTTTCGAAAGCGGAGCGACACGGTGGCGAAGCAATTGCTTTGCACTATGGCGGCCGCGGAACTGGTGTTGTTTATTAAGATGCACAAAAAACTGCTATGAGACTGAATTCGGTTATTCTTTTGTCGGCCATGATGTTGCTGGAATATTTTGTATGGGGGTCGTGGTACGTGACCATGAATCCCTATATGAAAACACATCTCGCCGCCAGCGATGAAAGCATAGGGTACGCGTATAGCGCATTGGCCGTTGCCACTATTTTCTCGCCATTTTTTGTAGGCATGATTGCCGACCGGTATTTTGCCGCACAAAAAATCATGGGCATACTGCACCTGGTGGGCGCAGGCCTGCTGGTACTTGCCCCGCAATTAACCAATACCACCTGGTTCATCATCGTTATCCTGGTCTATTCCCTGGTGTATATGCCCACCATTGCGTTATCGAACAGCATAGCCTTTCACCAGATGACCGACCCCGGGAAGCAATTTCCGTGGATTCGTGTGTTCGGCACCGTTGGGTGGATCATTGCCGGTTGGACCATTTCGTTGGCGGGGTTTGAAGATTCTCCCAACACGTTCATGATAGCGGCCGGCGCTTCGTTGTTGCTGGGTTTGTTCAGCTTTGTGCTGCCCAATACGCCTCCTACCAGGAGCCAATCTGCTACGGCATCCAGTGTACTGGGGACCGAAGCGCTGGTGCTGTTCAGGAGCAGGCCCTATCTTGTGTTTTTCATAGCCGCCATCCTGATTTGCATTCCGCTTTCCTTCTATTATGGCTGGGCCAATGGTTTCCTGAACGAGCTGGGCATGAAGGATGTGGCCGGTAAGATGACGCTTGGCCAGATTTCTGAAGCGGCTTTTATCCTGGCCATTCCCTTCCTCTTCCACCGGATCGGCGTAAAGAATATGCTGTTGCTGGGTATGACGGCCTGGGTATTGCGCTATGTACTGTTTGCCTATGGCGATATCGGCGTCAATACCTGGATGCTGTACGCCGGCATTATTTTACACGGCATCTGTTACGATTTCTTCTTTGTAACCGGGTATATGTATACGGAATTGAAAGCTGGTGAGCGCTTCAAAAATGCGGCGCAGGGATTATTCACCGTGGCCACCTATGGCGTAGGCATGGTGATCGGTACGATTGTTTCCGGTTATGTGGCCAATCATTACCAGACGGGGACCGACTCGCACAACTGGCAAGGCGTGTGGCTGGTACCCGCCATCATAGCAGGCGCTGTACTGATTTATTTTGCGCTCAGTTTCCGGGAGCGCCGGAAAATACAGGCTGTGGATGAAGTGGAAGCCGTTAATCAACCTGAATGACCATTGTGATTTGCACTTATCATTACACCATATCAAATCGAAATCATTATGCAACGAATTGCCATGCTTGGCTCAGGCTTTATTGGAAGGTTCTATGCCGATTCTTTGGTGGGTTATCGCAGCAGGGACCAGATCGTAAGCATTTATAGCAGAAGGGAAGAAAGCGCCAAAAAATTTGCGCAGGACTATAAGGTACCGCACTGGACCACCAACATGGAAGAAGCCATTGCCCGTCCGGAGGTGACCGTAGTATGTGTGTCTTTGCCCAATAACCTGCACGAAGAAGCGGTTATGCTTTGCTGTAAGCACAAGAAAGCCGTGATGGTTACCAAACCACTGGGAAGAAATGCAGCTGAAGCGAAACGCATGCTGGAAGCTGTGGAAAAAGCAGGCATTTTCAATGGCTATCTCGAAGACCTGGTATACACGCCCAAATTCCTGAAAGCCCACGAATCTGTTTCCAAAGGCGCCCTGGGCAGGATTTTATGGGCCAAATCGCGCGAAACACATCCAGGCCCCCACAGCGAATGGTTCTGGGACCTGGAACAGGCGGGCGGCGGCTGCATTCTCGACCTCGGTTGCCATTGCGTGGAAATTGCGCGCTCATACATTGGAAAAGATATCCTCCCGGTAGAAGTAATGTGCTGGGCCGATACACAGGTAAAACCCATTGAGGCCGAAGACCACGCTATCGGACTGGTGAAATATGAAAACGGCGCCATCGGGCAGTTTGAAGTAAGCTGGACGTTCCGCGGCGGCCTCGACCTGCGCGATGAAGTAATGGGTACGGAAGGCACCATCTGGATCAATGGTTTCCTGCGCACCGGCATTGAAATGTTTACCACCGGCAAAGGCGCCGACTATGTGGCAGAAAAAGCAGAAAGCAACAGCGGCTGGTTATTCCCGGTAGGCGACGAACTGAATGAACTGGGATATAACCATATGTTCATGGATATGTTCAATGCACTGGAACAGGGCAAGGCGCCAAAGGAAACTTTCTACGACGGGTATGTGGTGAACGCTATTCTCGATGCCGCCTACCGCTCAGCCAAAAGCAAACAATGGGAACCGGTGCAACTGGATATCTGGCGCGGGAAGAAAGGCGTTACCAAAGACAGTCATCTTACGGATTATGACAATGACCATTACCTGGTAAAAGAAGAGGTAACACATTATGGCGCGCGAAAAGTGATTTTGAAGAATAAGAAAACGGGAAAGATTAGTGAGAAGGTGTTGGAATAACCGATCAATAACAATCGTCCCGCTTGCAAGACTATCGTGTGGACACAAATTCGCTGCTGGTACTTTGGCACATCCTGCAACCAGTTCATTCCCCGCTGGCGGGGGCGACAGCACGATCTTATACCTGGAACGTAACTGCATGTACGGGGTGGTCCTGTCGCCGGATGGGGGTGGTTACGAAACTTGTCCACACAACAGACGTACTGCGGGACGACTGTAAAATTATTTGTTAGCCGGATTCAATGCCGCCGTAGGTGTTTCAATCTTTATTCCCATCTTCCTGGCTACCAGTTGCAACAGGTCATCGCCGGGAGGGGAAACAAACAGGCTTTCCTTTGAAAACACGTAAGTGTAGCCATTTTCCTTCGCTACGACCCTGATAGTTTCAACCGCTTTTTGCTGCACAGGCAGGATCAGTTCCTGTTCCTTGCGCTGCAACTGTTGCTGCGCTTCCTGCTGAAAAGTCATGATCTTGATGCCCAGCTCATTCAGTTCCTTGCGTTTTACTTCACGCACCGCTGCGGACCATTTGGAAGAGTCTGCCTTGTACACGCTGTCTTTATACCGGTAATTGGCTTCGTAATCCTGCAGTTGTTCAGCCAGCGCCTTCTGGTAGTCTACCAGGTCCTGCTCGGCTTTTTTATATTCAGGCATATGAGGCACCAGTTCCTGCAAACTGATATACCCCATCTTGTTTTGTGCGTTAGCCCCGGTAGCGACAAACAACATCACCAGGCCCACCAAAGTAACTACAAGTGATTTCTTCATGTTCAGGAGTTTAGGTATTAAGTCACAAATAAAGCAATATTCGCTGCATTTGACAAAGCCGCTCACGAAATTTTTCGTGCTTTTGCATTCCGGCGCAGGGCGCAGACATCCGGCACATGTCGCTGGTACCCGGTCAGCGTCCTGGCTCAAGACGCGGCCATCCGGCGCAGGTTGCGGAACGCCGGAACAGGCCATCGGCATCCGGCGACGGACGCAGGCTTCAGGCACAGGCTACCGGCATCCAACGCAAGCGGTGGTTGCCCGAACGGCTATTTCAGCCCCATGTCCTTAATAATTCCCTGGATACGCTGGTCAAGCAAAGCGTGTACTTCCGGCTTGTCAAAGTCGGCCGCACTGCTGATGGAAGTATTCACGCTGAAATAAAATTTGATTTTGGGTTCGGTACCGCTGGGACGGGCGGAAATCTTGCTGCCATCTTCGAGGATGAACTGCAGCACATTCGATTTGGGCAGCGTAAGGTCCCACTCCTCTCCCGTTTGCAGGTTCCTGCCTTTGCGCAGCTCATAGTCCAGCAACTGCACCACCGGCGACCCATTGATCTGCCTGGGCGGATTGCTGCGGTAGCTTTCCATCATTTCCGCAATTTCCTTCTGCCCGTTCATGCCTTTTTTGGTAATGGAAATAAGCTGTTCTTTATAGTACCCGTAGCGCACGTACAGGTCAATCAGCTTTTCATATAATGTTCTACCCTGGCTTTTCTCCCAGGCCGCCATTTCGCACAAAATAGCTACGGCCGCCACGGCATCCTTATCGCGCAATCGCGAGCCTACCATCAAACCATAACTTTCCTCTCCGCCAATCACGTAGTTTTCACTGCCTTCCTTCTCCTTGATCAGTTCTGCTATCCACTTGAAACCGGTAAGCACATTATAGCATTTCACGCCATAGTCTGCCGCAATACGGTCAATCATGTCTGTGGTAACAATGGTTTTTACCACCATATCGTTTTTCTGCGCAATGCCTTTTGTTTTACGGGCTTCCAGAATATAGTTGAAGGCGAGTACGGCCGTCTGATTGCCGTTCATCAATACCCATTCCCCTTTTTTATCTTTCACGCCAATGCCTACACGATCTGCATCAGGATCAGTGCCCAGCAGAATGTCGGCATCTATTTCCTTTGCCTTCTTCAATCCAATGCTCATCGCTTCACTCTCTTCCGGATTGGGATAAACAACGGTAGGGAAATTGCCATCCGGCGTTGACTGTTCTTCTACAATAGTTACATTGGTAAACCCATAACGCTGCAATACCTGCGGCACCAGCATGATGCCGGTACCATGAATGGGCGTATAGACTATTTTAAGATCGTGCTGCTTCCTGATCACTTCGGGGTAAACGCTCAGGCTTTTCACCATTTCAATATACGCCTCATCCATCTCCTTGCCAATGATGGTAATATTTTCTTCACCACCGCTCCATTTTACCTCATCCACCGATGCAATTTTCTCCACTTCGCGGATCACATTTTTATCGTGGGGCGGCACCAGTTGTCCGCCATCGTTCCAATACGCTTTGTAACCGTTGTATTCTTTGGGATTGTGCGAAGCCGTACATACCACGCCGCCCTGGCAACCGAGGTGACGAATGGTAAAACTCAGTTCCGGGGTGGGCCGCAATGATTCAAACAAAAACACCTTGATGCCATTTGCGGCCATTACATTGGCGGTAATTTCAGCAAAGAGCCGACTGTTGTTACGACTATCATGCGCTATAGCCACCCGAATCACCCCACCGGGGTAGGTTTGTTTCAGGTAATTGGCATATCCCTGCGTAGCCATGCCCACGGTATATTTGTTCATCCGGTTGGTGCCTACGCCCATTATGCCGCGCAGTCCACCAGTGCCGAATTCAAGATTCCGGTAAAAAGCATCTGCCAGCTCCGTCGGGTTTTCTTTTTCCAGCCTGATGATCTCCTGTTTGGTTGCTTCGTCAAAATGCCCGTCTTTCCATGCCTGGGCCCGTTCCTTAATAGCAGCGTCCATAATTAATTGATTTGATATGGTTTTAGAAGTTTGAAGTTATATAATTTTACTATTTGCTACTTCGTTTAGTTAGCATCTGGCAGCGATGCGGCGCTGCCGGCGTTAACGAAGGCAACGGCAAAGTTTGTGCATTCTGTCGGATTGCTGCTTCCCTTGCCTGTAAACATTCATCACCAATATTGTCAATAGTGCCTGGTGCAATTCCACTGCCATATAGCCTGATCAGAAAAGTGTTGATTTTGGCCTTGTTGTCGCCTGGTATTTCCGGCATCGGTCAGGATACGATCTGTACAGCGCATCATGGGGATATGGTCGTTGCATCGTCATCATTAACAGCCGGCCATTTCGAAAAGTACCCGGGTAGCCCCGCGAACAATCATTCAGGTAGGCATTCTGAAAAGTATCCCACCAGGCTGGTCAGGAATCTTGCAGCCAATCATTCTGAAAAGTATTCAAACAGTCTATCCTGCTATCTTTCAGTCAGCCATACCGAAAAGTATTCAAATAGTCTGTCTAACAATCATTCAGCAAGTCATTCCGAAAAATATTCAATTAGCCGATTCAAAAATCTTTCCGCCAGTCATTCCAAAAACTATTCAGATAGCCCATTTACCAATCTTTCCGCCAACCCTTCCAACAAACGCATTGCCTTCGTGGCCGGCGCCCATGCCGCCTTATGGGTAGGTTCCTATTGGGCGCTGAATGAAGCATGGTATGCCGATTACCCCAAAACATCCTTTCACTTTTTCAACGATAACCGGGAATGGAACCAGGTAGACAAAGCCGGACATCTATGGACTACCTACCAGGTAAGCCGTCTCTCGGCAGCCTTATGGAAATGGAGCGGATGTAACCAGCGCACCAGCACCTGGCTGGGGGGACTCAGCGGCATCGCGTATCAAAGTATCATAGAAATTCAGGACGGGTTCAGCAGCAAATGGGGGTTCAGTTGGGGCGATATGGCCGCCAACGTAACAGGCGCCGCATTGTTTGTATCGCAGCAACTCGGCTGGCAGGACCAGCGCATTGTAATCAAAATGGGTTACTGGCCTTACGATTACAACATGCCCGACCTGGTAAACCGCCGCAACCAGTTGTTTGGAAAAAGTACGGCCGAGCGGTTGTTGAAAGATTACAATTCGCAGTCGTTCTGGATCAGCGCCAACCTGCAATCTTTCTTCCCAAACAGCAAGTTGCCGACATGGCTCAGTATAGCTGCCGGATATAAAAGCGAAGGTATGTTGGGCGGTTTTGAAAACAAATGGACCGATAAAGAAGGCAATCCGTTCGATCGCACAGACATTGCAAGAGTGCGCCGCTTTTTTATTGCGCCGGATATTGATCTCACACGCATTCGTACCAACAGCAAATGGGTACGCAGTATATTGAGCGTACTGAACGTTATCAAAATTCCCGCCCCTGCACTGGAATGGAACGGAAAGGGAAAATTACGCGCACACGCGTTGTTCTTTTAGCGTAATGTTTTTGTTTACTGCGTTTGCACCACACCACCCAACAGCCCGCCGAAACCAATGCGCACGCCTACTTCTCCCTTGTTGCCATTCAGATAGGATGCCACTATGTCTACACGGAAAAACTTCAAGATGTTTTCCAACCCTGCAAATACTTCTACATAGTTGTTATCCCTGTTTACAAAAAACGCATTTGCCCCTCCTACCAAATGCCAGTTGAGCCGGCGGAACAGGGGAATCTTGTTGGTCAGCAAGCCGTTGAAATGATGCTCAAGATGTCCTATTGCATAGAACGACTCGGTAGTACTGTTGCCGTAATACGGTGCCAATTGAAAGCTGTTCAGATATTGACCGGCAAAAATCAACTGGTTGCCATTGAAATGCTGATAGTCCTGAATAAACACTTTGTCCCTGTTCAGAAATCCGCCTACACCAAAGCGATATTTCAACAGGCCACGCAGTTTCAGGTTGAGATCGTCCGTCACGGTAAACTGCCATTTCTGAAAGGCCACATCGCTGCCCAGAAGTTTATCAATGCCTGCCTGGTACGATAAGCCCAGCACCGGGTACTTTGACCCGATGGGCATGCGACTGCGCGGGTATTGAACATATTTTTGTCCTGGTTGAAAACTTAACTCCGCCGCAACAATTACTGCCTGGTGACGGGCAAACTGTTCTTCAATTTTTTCAAACGGGTAATTGGGTGTAAACTGTTTTTTCTCTTTATCACCAAAGAAAGAATAGTTGGTGGTGTTGTCCAGCGGCAGCCTGTCTTCGTATAATATGCCGGCGGAAACATTTAGTCCATTGTCGAAACGCGTATTCATCTGCAACTGACCAAACCAGTTCTCATAGATCTTCATATAATTCTCGCGGCTGAACAAAGTATACACAGCATTGACAAAAGGTGAAATAGGTTCGGCCTTGTTGAACTGGCTCACCTGTTTACCTCCGGAGAGTATCCACCTGGTTTGTCGGGCAAAGTATTCGTCCCATTCTTCCTCACTACTATCGGTGCCGGCACGGGACCGGCTCAGTGCCAGGTCGCCCCAGGCATTGAAATGCGTGTTGCTGAGCCCGTACCGCACATGCGGTGTAAAACTTAACTGGCGACCGCTGGAAGGCCATTTGCGTGTGAAATTCATTTCCGCGCCCGTCACCAACCCTTCCACCGTATTGTACAATACCAGTCTTGCCAACGGCACCCATGACCAGGAGAATGGTTTTTTCGGATTGAAATTGCTGCGTGTAAAACCGCCTTCCCAGAAAATTCTGCCCAGCGTTATGCGTCCCTGCCGCCGGCGCATCGAATCTGAATACGCTTGTGTATAAACAGAATCGCGCCGGTATTTGTGTATGCTGTCTTTCTTCAGATAGTCTATAATTTCTTCAGGTTCGAGTTGCACGGGCCTTATGGAATCCCAATACGCCATTGAGCGGCGGTTGGCATTGGTATCGTAGGTAGCGATGATATTGTTGAAGTATTTCCTGCCAAACCGCGGTTTCGTTTCGTATTGATTGTACACATTTACAAAATTGCCTACCGCGTCAAAACCTAATTTATTAAACGTGAAATACACCACCTGGTCCTTGGTTTGCCAGATGTTGGGAGTAACGGGCACCTGTATCTGTTTGATGCGAATGGTATCGAGTAATTCCAGTTGCGATTCGCGGGTAAGTTGCAGTTCGAGACTGTGGATGCGCCAATCGCCTTCGGTGATGCAGATCGTTCCTTCAAACAAGGGTTCAAATTTCCGGCGGGGGATCACCTCAATGCGGTTCACTTCCCTGCCGTCTTCCCAGAAAGTACCGAGGTATTTGTAGCGGTAGTACGAGAGCGCGCCATCGGCAACAGGACTTACAAACCCTCTTCGATTGAACTGGCTTGTCAGCACTACCACATTGTTGTTGTAAAAATTGATGAAGACGGGCCAGTTAAAACCATAGCCACCGGAGCCGCTCTGCCGTCCTGAAATTACCTGCAGTTTTATTTTGTTTGGTTTTTTATAAGCGATTTTGGTAAGCGATTCAGAAAGAAAGAGAATGCCTTTACCGCTGGAATCAAGTCCCATCTCTTTCAGGTCATCATCCTCAATTTTTTGACCGAATACCCGTTTGGGCATTTTGCGCGTTTTCACCAGGGTTTTGATATACGCTTCGCAGGTAAAGGAATCCAGCGGCTCCAGATATTCCTTCCGCTTTTTGATGGCGTTGCGAATGATTTCATAAGCGGGATCTTCCCTGTTAGCCTTTACCGTTACCTCCTTCATGGTGGTTTGCTGGATAGATAAGGTAAAATCAAGGGTAATATCCGCGTCCGTAACGTTGACTGCTTTTTCCTGGCGCGCATATCCCACATACTGGCATACGATAATGTATTGGCCGGGATCAAGGTCAATAAAAAACTTTCCCTGGGAGTTGGTGGTGGTGCCCAGCGTAGTGCCTTTTACAAATACAGAAGCATATGCGAGGGGTTCACCTTTTTCATCACTAACAGTGCCGCTGATACGACCTGCAAAAGAGTTAAGCGCAGTCGTTACCCATGCAGTAAGGAGTAGTATAATTTTTCTCATACAATCAGGTGCAACGAAATTACCGGGGAAAAGTTACAGGGAACGATCGCGCACCATGATTTTATAACATTTTAACAATGAAAGAATAAGTGTGATGTGAGAGCAATGCTGCTATGGTTGTACGAAACAATCATGCCGACCAGTCTGAAAAAAAGGTAAATAGCCCAGGATATCGCAGCAATGCCTGAGGAAGTGCGGCTCCCGCCAGTCACTGCACTCGCGTACGGACAAGGGTATACGAAGACCGAAATTCACCAAGAGAGTCCATTCAAATACCAATTAACCGGAAAATACCGACTTTTTCTCTGTCCGATTATTTTCGCATGTAGCTGGCCGTTAGCGCCGCCATGCCCCCCACCAGGCTGCCTATAAATGCGGTAACCAATATCAACGCTATGGAAGATCCGCCCAGCATCAGCAATTGCGCTATACGTTTGGAGAGTATCTGCTGGTTTTCCATATCAATCCACAAGGCAAGTCCGCCCCACAACAGGAATATGCCCAGGAAGCCGCTCAACCAGGCCATACCGGGACGCTGGCGTACAAAGGCAGCCACCACAAAGGCGGCCACCGCCACACTCCACCAACTGAGATAAAAACCAAGGGCAAGGGCCAAGAGAGCGGTTAATAGTATGCTTACAAAAAATTTCATTGTTTAGAGGTTTTCACGATCCAGGGATTAGTCAATATTACCGGGTGAAGGTCATGGTGCCTATAACCCGTTTGTCGGCGCCTTCATTTTCTTTCATTACCCAAAGGGTATTGTACTTGCCGGCAGCCCAGCTGTCGATGAAATTATCATAATACCGGCTGCCGGGATTGCCGCTTTGTCCGCCAGGATAAATGCCATAAGCTTCCGTTTCATCGGTAAGATGCACCACCATGCGCCAGCTGGGTCCATGCTTGGACTTGGTGGCGTTGATAATATGCGTGCCGCCACCGGTAGCCAGGTTCAGGCGACTGAATGGTTCCAGGCGGGCGAGGTGCGTAACCTGTGTGGCTTTGTAAGCGCTCCACGACAAGCGTCCGGCACGGTCGAGCTGTTCCACCATGTTGGCCATTTTTCGGAATGCCGTTGTTACTACCTGCGGCAGGGTTTCCACGCCGGCGGTGTTTACATTGTCGATGAACCGGAATGCGCTGTCTCTCAGCAATGCCTCAGCGAGGGTTGCTTCCTGCGGCATGGTGATAGAATCCTTTGCTATAGCAAGTTCGTCGTGCCAAATCTCCTGTTCCAGTTTGTCGAACCAGATGGTGAAAATGGTGGCGCCCCGCTCCTGCGGATCATTGCGGTAATTCCAGTTGCGCACAATCTCCAATATCTTTTCTTCACCTGCGGTCAGGTTGCCGACCATCACATTACGCAGCATCAAAGGCAGTATCATTTCAGCCAGCACATTATAATTTTCTGTTTGCAGTTGCTGCATATGCTGCGGCGACACATTGAACATCTGTCGCAGGTAACGATTGATCAACAACCCGCGGTAAAGATCATACACACCACCGAGGTAATACGGATAGGTGGAATCAGCAGGCAATTGATTGGCACTGCTCACATAGCCCCTTGCCGGTCGAACCACATGCGGGTTTTCTTCCATGGGAATGGTATCCTGCCACATATAACTGCTGTCTGTACCCGGCATAATAAAATCACCCTGGCGGCGCCATTTGGCAGGCAGCGCACCCTGTTGCCAGATCGCAATGTCATTGTTCTTCGCAGCAAATACAAAGTTCTGTGCCGGACAGGTAAAATTGCGGATGGCCTCTACATAAGCATCGTAATTGGTTGCCCGGTTCAGCAGGTAAAATGTCTTTAATTCGTTGGAGGGATCATGCGCTTTCCACCGCACAGCGAGATTTACATTGGAATGTGTGCGGGCGCCGCCAAAGGAACGGTCATACTGCACCGGTCCGAATACGGTATAGGCCACGGTATCATATACCGGCGCTGCGTCGCGCACTTTTATGGTGTCAAAACGCAGGATGGCCGGCTTCCATTCACCGTTGAACCAGTATTCGTTTTTTGACTCGTCTTTAAACTGTATTTCATAATAATCCTTTACATCGCGGGCCGCATTGGTAACGCCCCACGCAATGCTGTCGTTAAAACCAATGATCACGCCCGGCGAGCCGGGGAAGCTTACGCCATACACGGAATGCTCTGGCGTATGCAGTTGTATTTCGTACCAGAGTGAGGGCAGGTTCAGTCCGAGGTGCGGATCGTTGCACAGGATGGGTCTGCCGCTCTGGGTTTTTGTGCCATCTACCGCCCAGTTGTTACTGCCATTGTCAAAGTCAGGTTTGTGGAGAGGAGCTGCCGCAACGGCGCTGAAATTTTTTTCCCAGGTAAAATACAATGAATCGGCGCTGGCAGGCATTTTCGGTTGTACGGAAGCGTTATCAAATACAGTTCCTTTGGGAACGATAGGGTCCAGCGAGTCGCGGGATATGGGAAAGAGGGCATCAAAATCTGCCGCCTTCAGTACGTTCCGGAGGTTGGTATATTCAATATCGTTTTCCGCGCCGGTAAGGTCATAACTCATGTATTTCAGAAACAGGGCGGTTTTCATATTGCTCCACGGCTCCGGTTTATAATCCAGCAGGCGGTATTCCAGCGGCAGGTCTTTGCGGGAAAGCTGACTGATATAAGCATTGACGCCTGCGGTATAGGCATCCATCATGGCTTTGGTAACGGGATCCGTTTCCATGGCTTCGAGCGAGCGCTGTGCCCCATATACCATTCCCAAACGGCGCATGTTGCGGTCGAAGTTGATGGCGCCGTTGTTAGGACCCGGACCAACTATTTCCGATAACCTTCCGGCCGCAGCGTGCGTCTGAAATTCCATTTGCCACAGGCGAAAGCGCGCATGCAGGTAGCCTTGCACAAAATAGAGGTCGTCGTCGTTCTTGGCAAATACGTGCGGCACGAGACGCTCATCAAAGTAAACGGTTACCTGGTCTTTCAACCGCGGGAAATTCAGATCAAGGGAAAAAGTTTCGTCTACAGGCTCTGCATTCTGCCAGAAGCCCTGCTGCGGACTAAGAAACTCACCAAGCGGCGGCAGGGAACTATTGCCCACCGGCAAACGCATACTAAAAAGTATGATCAGTGCTACGGTGATGATACCGGAAATAAGGAATGGGATTATTCTCATGAGGATAAAAATAACAAATCGGGAAAGACAAAGCTCAAAATGAAGGAAACAATTTGCGACCGGTAAGCGCGCCTGCTCAATGCAGGACGATTCACGAATTACCACAAAGTTGTATTGACTGCAACAAGCAATATGCAGACTTTTGTACCGCCATTCGGGAGCGAACCATTCAGCAGAGATTATTCATCCATCACGATAAAACCATTACTCATTCGCAGTGAGTTTTGAGTACGCAATCAGCAGTCATTAATCAACACCTATCGAAAAAGAGGTTGCTAATCCGTTGCACGGAAACAGACCGGTTCTTTGGAACCGGTTTTTTGTATAAAGTTGCTATATCTCCTGGAAACCATTAATCGTGTGCAACACGATCTGCAGACGCTCGCTTACCTGCAATATCCCCTTATTGCTGCAATACTGTGATAATGGCCGGCTCCCTGCAAACGCTCCATCGCATGTTGTCCGATAAGCCGGGCTCCCTGTACGGGCAGTACTACTCCTGTAATAACCGACACAACTGCTGCACCTCCTGCAAACTATTAAACGCATGCAACACAATCCGCAAACGCTCGCTGCCCGCAGGTACCGTTGGATACAGAATGGGCCGCACATCCATACCTGCTTCCTGTAACAGCGCAGCAGCGGCTTTTACATTTTCATTACCTGGAATGATGATAATCTGTATAGGTGTAGCAGAAGCCAGTTTTTGAAACCGGCAGGTATCCTGCTTAAACAGGTTGACCAGTTGCTGCAGGTGGTCCCGTTCTGCTTTCATGCCCGGAAAAAGATCATAGGCCGTGCGGATCGCAGCAATACTGCTTTCGGGCAACGCCGTGCTGTAAATAAACGGTCGCGCAAAATTGATCAGGTAATCGCGCAGGTTGCGGCTCCCCACAATCACGGCTCCATGACATCCTACTGCCTTACCAAACGTATGGATGCGGGCAAAGCATTTCGACTGCAACCCGAGATGCTGCACCAATCCCTCTCCCTGCTCCCCCACCACACCGGTGGCATGTGCTTCATCAACCACCAGGTGAGCGCCGTATTGTTCGCACAGTGCAACAATTTCCTCTAAGGGCGCCATATCACCATCCATCGAAAAAACCGATTCGGTCACTACGAAAATATTTCCTTTTGCTGCCTTCAGTTTTTTCTCCAGGTCTTCTACATCGTTATGCTGAAAAGAAAAGGACTGTGCAAAACTCAAACGGATGCCATCGCGCAGCGATGCATGGCTCAGGTAATCGTAAATAATGGTATCACCGCGCTGGGGAACGGAACTTAACAAACCGAGGTTGGCATCGTAACCGGAATTAAACAACAGCCCTGCTTCCGCATCGTGAAATGCTGCAATGGCGCTTTCGGTATCTTCTGCCAGCAATGAGTTTCCGGCCAGCAACCGCGAACCGGCAGACCCATGCCGATAACTGGCCAGTGACGCGCCTGTTTTGTCTTCAATCAACCGGTTGCGTACTATACCGAGATAATCGTTACTGCAGAAATCAATTTTGCCCGAAGTAAGCACCAACTGGCGGAAGGCAAGTTGCTGCTTCCGTTCATTGAGTTTTTTGAGGAGAAAGTCGTCGTTCATAGTAATGGAATGCCCGAACTGTGACTGTTGAAATTTACAGGATGAGCAGAATGCATGCATTGCCTTTCATGCCCGTTGATCTTGTAATTCCCGGTCCAGCCATCCGGGTCCAGACATCGCAAAGAAAAGTATATCCCCGTTTATTTACGCAATCTCCGGCAAAAAAATCCGCCCTACATTTGCACCCGTATGGAATCACAGGACGTAAAAAACATACTTGGTCTGCACCTGCCTACCGATCCCCGTTGGGTAGACCTGGCCAGCTTATCATTACAGGATATTCTGACCGACCACGCTTTTTGTGAACAGAAAGCTGCTACCAGTTGCATTTCGCTCATCCAGCGCTACAGCGATAAAGAAAAGCTGGTGCTGGAACTGGCGCCCATTGTTACGGAAGAATGGGGACATTTCCGGCTGGTGCTGGCCGAACTGCAAAAACGCAACCTGAAACTGGGCCGGCAGCGCCGGGATGAATATGTAAACGAACTCCTGAAATTTGAAGTGAAAGGCGGTGCAGAAGAAGACCGCCTGCTGGATAAATTACTCATTTGCGCCCTCATTGAAGCACGTAGCTGTGAACGTTTCAAACGCCTCAGTGAAGGACTGAACGATGAATACCTGCGCAATTTTTACCGCCGCTTTATGGAAAGCGAAGCCGGGCATTACACCCTCTTCATTGAACTGGCCGAAACCTACATCGACAAGGACAAAGTACGCCGCCGCTGGGAAGAATGGTTACAATATGAAGCGGAGGTGATGAAAAGGCTGGAAGTAAGGGGAGACAGGATGCATTGAGATAGGTTACCCCTCATGCCTGGCCATTCACCGCTGGCGCTATTGTGCTGCACTTCTTTGGTACATCCATTTGCCATTCCATCCCCCGCTGGCGGAGGCGCCAGCAGCAGTTTACTACGTCAACAAAGTTTCATGGATGGGAGTGGTTTTCAGCTTTCTTCCAAAGCAAGCTTTCCAACTTTTGCAACAAAAATGATCACCGGGGAATCCCCCCAGTCCATGCACTATTCTTCCAGGGGGAATAACAAGGAACAAAAATTATTCACACAATAGCGCCAGCCATTAAACATTGACAATATTCAACCTCTTGTTAGCTTTTGTAGGTATAGTTCAACAAACTCATCCACCCGCTTGCGCCGGTATTGCATTACCCAGCGCGGATGCGGGAGGGGAATGATTTCTTTATAGAAATGGTATTCCTTGTTGAGTTGCCGGAATATTTTGTAATTGGTGCCTTCACCCAGGCAATAACAGTGATCTATATCCGAAGCTATCAGTTTTTGCTGCTCGCGGATGCAGTCAACAATGAATGGCTTGCAATCTTTCAGCAGCTCCTTATCATCGTAATAATTCAGGTTAAGCCCGTTTTTGGTAAAACCCAACGGCGATAAAGCCGTAATGAAAAAATCGCCATAAAATTTTTCCGGTCCGCCATAGGCTTCAACCACTGCGTACACAAACAGCGACGACAGTTCCGGCTTCTTCGGCAAATCGTTTTGTATACCACACACCGTTTCCAGCCGGATGGGATCGGTAAAGGGAATGCCGGTCACGCCGCCGCCAAATCTTCCCGGATTGATACCAAAGATCAGGCGCCGCGGCGCCGTATCGTTGTAGAATTTATTGTAAAAAGCTTCGGTGAGTTTCCATGCCGCTTCGTCTGTAAACGGGTTCATCACTGCTACACCAGGCGGTAACGGGAAGTCGGGTTGCAGGTTTTTGTAAAAATTCAATATTGCACACGATTGCGTAATATTTCCACGGCTGTTTATCATCTGGTCAAATTCGGTATTTTGTGCGTAACTAATCAATAATATGAATCGCAGAAAATTTGTTCGGAATACCGGCCTCACTGCTGCCGGTCTGGCCATACTACCCGCTGCCGTACTGCCTGCCTCGGGCAAGCAGCAAAAGGTAAAATTAGGATTTATCGGGGTAGGATTACGGGGACAAAATCATTTGGGCAATGCCCTTCATCGCAAAGATGTGGAAGTACCGGTGATTTGCGATATTGACGCCCGCATGTTGGAAAGGTCCCTCAATATTTTCCGCAAGCATCAGAAAAAAGTACCAGAAATTTTAACGGGCAGTGCGAATGCCTGGCGCAACATGCTCGAACGAAAAGACCTTGATGGCATCATCATATCCACGCCCTGGGAATGGCATGCGCCCATGATCATTGCAGCTGCACAGGCAGGTATCCGGTATATCGGCACCGAAGTAATGCTGGGCATTACCTTGCAGGACCACTGGGATGTGGTAAAAGCAGCCGAACAGTATAAGGCGCATGTGATGATGCTGGAAAATGTCTGCTACCGCCGCGATGTACTGGCCGTCCTCAATATGGTGCGCCAGGGATTGTTTGGCGAACTGGTACACCTGCAGGGCGGCTACCAGCACGACCTCCGCGCGGTGAAATTCAACAACGGTAAGGACCCTTATGGCGGCGGCGTGGAATTTGGCGAGAAAGCTTTTTCAGAAGCACGCTGGCGCACGCATCATTCCGTACATCGTAACGGCGACCTGTACCCGACACACGGTGTTGGCCCGCTGGCGGAAATGATCAATATTAACCGGGGCAATCGTTTCCTTTCGCTCTCTTCCTTTGCTTCGAAAGCTCGCGGACTGCACGATTATATAGTAAAACAAGGTGGAGCAGAACATCCCAACGCACAAATCGAATTCAAACTGGGTGATGTGGTCACTACCATGATCCGTTGCGTCAACGGCGAAACCATTTTGTTGCAGCATGATACCAATCTGCCCCGCCCCTATTCACTGGGCTTCCGAGTGCAGGGCACCAAAGGCCTGTGGATGGACGTAAATCATTCCCTGTATATCGAAGGGCTCAGTCCCAAGGCACATCAGTGGGAAGACGCAAAAGCATACCTGGAAAAATATGATCATCCTTTATGGAAACGCTGGAGCAAAGAAACCGATGGCGCCGGCCATGGCGGCATGGACTTTTTTGTATTGCATGCTTTTGTAGAAGCCATCAAGCGCAATGCCCCCACGCCTATGGATGTGTACGATGCAGCAGCCTGGAGCGCCATTACACCTTTGAGTGAAAAAAGCATTGAACTCGGTAATGAAACGGTTGAATTCCCGGACTTTACCAGCGGCCAGTGGATGTACCGAAAGAACGATTTTGCCTTGAATGATGAATATTGAGCAGCAAGCGACAACATACCCGAGGGGTAAATGGTTGAAGAATGGAATTGCTTCAACCATTTGCCTCTCCTCCTCCAAAATACGCCAACTCTTCTTTCAAATCGAGGAAAGGATATTGTTGCTGCAAAGCCTGCGCTTTTTCAAAATGCGCACGCAGAAATTTTTTGTGCGCCTCCGTATGGGGCTGAAAAGGTTTATGCCGCCGCGCAATGGCCAGTTTTTCTATTTCTTCCGATAGTTTGCGCGAAGCCTCTTCCACACAATGCTCCATGAATTTTTCCAGCACATACCGCGTACCCTGGTAATTGGGATGCACGAGGTCGATATCGTAAAAACGGTAATCGCGTAAAACATCGATCAGCAGCTCATAGGCAGGAAAATAATAGAGCCGGTCGAATTTGTTCACCAGGTGATGCACCACTTCTATCAGTCGCGCCTTGCTGCGGTTGTTATCGATCACGCCATCGCGGATATGGCGCACGGGACTTACAGTAAAAATAATCTTCAGCTTCGGGTTGAAGTGAAACAACTGGTGCAGACAATTATCCAGCGCCGTATTGATTTCTTCAATGGTCATCAAATGCTTGTTAAACCAGGTGCCCGGCGCGCGGTGGCAATTGGCAACACTGCCTTCTCCTCCTGCTATTTCTTTCGGCGCCACCAGTCGATACGAAAATGCAGTGCCGGGCGTGATGATCAGCCAGTCGGCCGTTTTGAGAAATGCATGCGCCCGCTGTTGCGAGGCATTGATATTGTCCAGCACCTCCTGCTTGTCCATCCCCGAAAAACGGCTGTGGTGCTGCCAGCTTTGCCACAGTTCATTCAGGTAAAAGAGATCGTCTTCAGCACACTTACGGTTATACACATACGAAATAAGGCTTTTGGCAATACTGTCCGGATCAAACAATATACCGTTGGGATTCTGCAAAACGGTAAATTTCAGTTCTTCCAGTTTATTGCCTATATGCTCCGTAAAACAGGAACCTACCAGCATGATGCGGTCCTGGTACCGGATGGGTGTTGATAAAGGAGGAATATGTATGGGAACCTGGAATTCCATGATGTGTTTTTATTAGATGCAGGTTACATCAGTTCGAAAAAAGATGGCAATAGCTTACACGAACAATTCAGCCGCCATCCTGCTGCATGTGCCCAGCGCCTCCCGGTCAATACGGGTGGCGTACCCTGCGGTATCAAAATGACTGATCATCCATTCTGTGTCCATATTGCCCACCAGGTCATCATGAGCCATCGGGCAACCGCCAATGCCTTTCAAAGCGCCATCAAACCGGCGGCACCCTGCCTTCAACGCAGCGTCTATTTTGGCTTTCCGGTTGTGCGGCGTACTGTGCAGGTGTACGCCAAAATTTACCGAGGGCAAAGCCTTGATGCAATAGCCGGTAATCTGCTCTACCTGTTGTGGCGTAGCCAATCCTACCGTATCGGCCAGCGAAATAATATTGATGCCCAGCGAAGCAATTTTATTCACCCACTGAAACACCACCTCTTCAGACCAGGGGTCACCGTACGGGTTGCCAAAGCCCATTGAGATATAAATCACCAGCTGCTTGCCGTTCTTTACACAGAGTTCCTGTATTTCTTTTACCCGTTCCAGTGAATCCGCAATGGTGCTGTTGGTATTCCGCAACTGGAACGTTTCCGAAACAGAAAACGGGAAACCGAGATAGGTTATCGTTTCAAACCTGCACGCTTCTTCCGCACCGCGTTTGTTGGCTACAATGGCCAGCAGTTTGGTGTTGGTTTGCTGCGGGTCGAGGCTGGCAATCACTTCCGCCGTATCGGCCATTTGCGGAATGGCTTTGGGCGAAACAAAACTGCCGCAGTCCAGCGTATCAAATCCTACCCGCAGCAAGGCATTGAGGTAGGCAATCTTTTTTTCCGTAGGAATAAAATTTTTCCACCCCTGCATGGCATCCCGGGGACATTCAACAAGTGTAATGGCTGATTGATGCATATGGTGTGTTTTACGCCGGTCGGTTACCATGTAACAACAGAACCCTGTAACTGTTTACCCATTTCCCTTCATCCGCTGCCTGACCGCTTCGTACAGCACAATACCCGCAGCAACCGACACATTGAGCGATTCAAAATTGCCGGGCATGGGTATTTTGACTTTTTCATCGCAAATCTTTAACAGGGCAGGAAATATACCTTTGTCTTCACTGCCCATCACTATACAACAGGGTATATTGAAATCTACATCGCTGATCAGTTTTTCGGCGGTCATTTCCGTTGCCAATACGGTGATTCCATTCAGATGCAAGGTATCCACCGCTTTCATCAGGCTGGAGACCCGGCAGATATCGATTTTTTCCAGCGCCCCTGCGGACGATTTCAGCGCTTCTTCGTTCAATGCGGCAATGCCTTTATCGGGTATGATGATGGCCTGCGCGCCGCAACAAACAGCACTGCGTGCAATGGCACCAATATTACGCACATCGGTTATGCCGTCCAGTAAGAGAAACAGAGGCGTTTCCCCCTTTGCTACCACATGATCGATAACCTGTTGCAGGTCCATATACTGCACCAGGCCGGCAATAGCTATTACGCCCTGGTGATTGGCTTTGGTAAGCGCATGCAATTTTTCCGGAGGCACCTGCTGAATGGGTATATTGTATTCGCGTGCCAACTGCCGGATGCGACCGATGGAATCGCCGCTTACGTTGCGCTGAAACAGTATCTTGTCTATCGAACGGCCCGACTGCATGGCTTCAATCACCGGCTGACGGCCAATGATAAGCGAAGATTTTTTCGGGGCGCTTTTTTTAGGATATCCTTCCATCGGCGATCATCAGTTTTGCCTTTAATATGGCAGCTACAGACATGGCGTCTGTAATCTGCCCTTTTTCCACCATTTGATACGCTTCCTCAAACGGCAGTTTTCTTACCTGTAATTGTTCTGTTTCTTCCGGTTCAGCTGCTTCCTGCCGCAATTGGCGCGCCAGGTATATGATGGCGTATTCATCTGATACAGAGTTTGACAAATGCATATCTACCAGCGGTTGCCATTGTGCGGCCACCAGGCCGGTTTCTTCGAGTAATTCTCTTTTGGCCGATTCCAGCGGATCAATGCCGATGGGCCCGCCACCTTCCGGAATTTCCCAGCTGTATTGGTCCAAAGGAAAACGATATTGCCCCACCAGCCAGGTATGCAAAGATTCATCCAGCGGCAACACGCCAACAGCGAGGTTCTTGAAATGCACTTTGCCGTATATCCCTTTTCCTCCCGAAGGATTCAGTACATCAAATTCCGTAACCGATATCCAGGGGTTGTTGTACACCAGCTTTTCGGAAAGTACCTGCCAGGGATTCTTATGTTCTGTCATGGTTCGAAAATAAGTTATTCGTGCCAGTTGGCAGCCGCCATATAAAAGGCGCATTTGCTTTTACAAAAAAGCCTGCAGGTTTACTGCAGGCTCGCTATCAAATCAGGTCTGAATTATTTGAGACCAAATGCTTTTTTGATTTTGGGAACATAGTCCAGCTTTTCCCAGGTAAACAGCTCCACTTTTTTCTTCACCACTTTACCGTCGGGCGACTTAAAGGTTTTTTCCACGATCTGCGGTTTGCGGCCCATATGTCCATATGCAGCTGTTTCGCTGTAGATGGGGTTGCGCAGTTTGAGGCGCTCTTCAATGAAATAGGGACGCATATCGAACAGCCCGGAAATCTTTTTGGCAATCTCACCGTCGGTCATGTTCACTTTGGAAGTGCCATAGGTGTTAACATACAGGCCCATCGGTTGTGCCACACCGATAGCATAACTTACCTGCACCAGCACTTCATCACACAGTCCGGCAGCTACCATGTTCTTGGCAATATGACGGGTAGCGTAAGCAGCAGAACGGTCCACTTTGGAAGGATCTTTTCCGCTGAAGGCGCCGCCACCGTGCGCACCTTTTCCACCATAGGTGTCTACAATGATCTTGCGGCCGGTAAGACCGGTATCGCCGTGCGGGCCACCAATTACGAATTTGCCGGTGGGGTTAATATGATACTTGATCTTATTGTTGAACAGGTGAGCGTATTTCTTGTACTTCGTTTTTACGCGGGGGATGAGGATATTGATCATGTCTCTCCGGATCTTCTCCTGCATTTTCTTTTCATCTGCAAACTCATCGTGCTGCGTGGAGATCACAATAGTATCGATGCGGATGGGACGGTTGTTGTCGTCGTATTCCAGGGTTACCTGGCTCTTGGCGTCGGGACGCAGGTATTTGATCTGTTTGTTTTCGCGGCGCAGCGCGGCCAGTTCAATCAGCAGTTTGTGGGCCAGGTCCAATGCCAGCGGCATGTAATCTTCGGTTTCGTTGGTGGCATAGCCAAACATCATACCCTGGTCGCCGGCGCCCTGGTCTTCTTTCTTCACACGGTCAACGCCCTGGTTGATATCAGAAGATTGTTCATGAATAGCAGATAATACGCCGCATGAATTGGCTTCAAACATGTATTCACTCTTCGTGTAGCCAATCCGCCGGATCACTTGGCGTGCAATTTCCTGTACGTCGAGATAGGCTTTCGATTTTACTTCACCTGCCAGCACCACCTGTCCGGTAGTTACCAGCGTTTCGCAGGCCACTTTGGAGTTGGGATCAAAAGCGAGGAAATTGTCAATAAGTGCGTCGGATATCTGGTCGGCTACTTTATCAGGATGTCCTTCAGAAACACTTTCAGAAGTGAATAAATACGGCATATTAGTTAAGATTAAAGGGAAAAGAAAACCTTTTAAACGGATTATTAATTTTTTATCCGGCGCAAAGATAAGCGGCAGACCTATAATTTGGAATAAATTATTCGCAAACGCATCGGTTGTGTGGGGTGCGTTCCTCCTCCCAGCACTACCCTGCCGGTGGCAACCGTTTCACTCACCGAAACGGAGTATTCGGGTGAAAAGGGAGTTATTGTTCCATTCCCTGCTTCATAATACGGCCTTGCGTAGTAAGGGGCATAAATGCGGAAGGTGCGAATGGGCAGTTTGTTGGTAACGATGCTCTGCACATGCCGGCTGAGGTTGAAAGTATACCGGTTGTTGCGGAATACGCCTTCCAGCAGGCTGAGATCATAACCTGTGCCGCTGCTCGTAGGAACAAAATCGTTGCGAATGGTAAAAGTAGAGTCGCCGGCTTCGTTAATGTTATCAATAAACAATATCGGAGGCGGCGTATAGATTGCTTCCTGGGCAGACGGTATTTTTTCTGCTATCAGTTCAGCCCGGTGGATAACATAATTGCCGAGCGTATCAAGGCCCGGTATTTTCACGGTAGCTACAGAACCGGGAGCAGATTGAATATACAACAGGTCATCGGATGGATTGCCGTTATTCAATGCAGCAAGATAACCGTTGGCGGGCGTACGTTCCAGCGGGTTGGCATGGGCGGCAAATGAATACGTAAATGCCGGTGCAATGGTATCTTCCTGGCCGTTCCTTATTACGCGTGCATAAAAAATGATCTGAGCGGAGCGGTCTCCCGTAAGCGTAAAATAGGCCAGCGCACTTTTATTGGGCGATGCGCCTTCGTTTACCCGCACGGCCACCCCTTTGAAATGGGTACGGAACGCAGAATCCGTTTTGTACTCTACGGCCGTATCAAAGGCGAGAAACTGTTGCGCAAAGGAAGTTTCGAGCGGAATGCGCAGCAAATTCGCCGTGCGCACACTATCGGTAATGGTGGCGGTAAGGGCCGTATAGTTCACATAATATACCGAGTCGTTCAGCGTACTGAAGTCAACCAGCTTATGCCCTATCCGCGTGGGTAATACCGGTATGGGCGTAGCACCCAAACGGTACACGGTATCAGTTCTGAATTCAGCCGCGGGGTCTACCTCATATACTTCAAACTCCTGGATGGAATTGCTGTCGCCATACAGCGAATGAAAAGGAAGCGCCAGTATTACGGAATCTATTTCAACAGAATCACGATTTACAAAAGGATGAATGCCCGGCGAGGTAAGTGAAGGAGAGAAATAAATGCTCGCCGCTGTTTTGCCAAACTCGGGATCGTTTTCAATAACCCCCAGCGCATGGGGCGCCGAAGCAAACAACCATGTACTGTCTGCCGGCAACAGGTTATCTGTAATCACGTCGAGAACGGTCTCGAATGTATGCACATTATCTACTGCTGGAATGAGATCATTGCCAATATCGGTGGTGTCGATTTTAGTACACCCGCTACCAAACACAAATCCGGCCAGAACAGCAAAAGCTGAAGCGAAAAAATTCCTATTCACGCAGTGATATGATTATGGTTCTGAATAATACCTGTTGTATAAAGCACCAAAAAAGCTATTTGGCAAGGTCGGCATACAATTGCAAATAGTCTGTTAAATCAGACTCTGCGTTGTAGTTAAGTACTTTTTTCCCTTTCACTTTTCCGAATTCGTCCAGCAGTTTCTTGTCTACTTTTTCACAACCGAAAGTAATAGCGTCGGCATAGGTAGCGCCGCCCCGCATCATGGCCACATTATTGGCTTCCTTGAATGGCTCCAGGTCTTTTTCCTTGATCAGCGGACTGATGGCAGCCATTTTCAGGAAATCAGGCCCCAGCTTTTCCTTAAAGCTGGTGGAACCGATGGTATAAACAATTTTACTGTGGGCAAATACCGGCTCTTTTTTGTAGGCGGTTTTCTGGTATAAGGGAATAAGGCCGGTCATCCAGCCGCTGCAATGAATGATGTCGGGCGGCCATCCGAATTTCTTCACGGTTTCCAATGCGCCTTTGCAGAAGAATACGGTGCGCAGGCCATTGTCGTCGAACCATTTTTCCTGCTCGTCGTGAAAAATAAACTTGCGTTTGAAAAGATCTTCATTATCGAGGAAATACACCTGCAGTCTTGCGTTGGGAAGTGAAGCCACTTTGATCTGCAGGGGAAAATCATCATCGTCCACGGAAACATTAATGCCTGACAAACGAACTACTTCATGCAGCCGGTGACGTCTTTCATTGATCACGCCGAATCGCGGCATTATACAGCGCACTTCATACCCGTTTTCATTTGCTTTTATTGCCAACCTGTTTACTGTTTCACTAAATTCTGTCAGCTCAAGATAGGGGGACATTTCGTTAGCAATAAATAAAATTCTTTTCTTTGTCAGCATTATGATAATATTGAATTAAGCCCGAAAAGAAATATTCGAAATCCGAACATTCGAATTTCGGATTTATCATTTCAGATGTTAGGTTAGCGGCTAACTTTTAAAAATTTAGGGTGCAAAGTTAAGGTATTTATCCGAAAAGGGGGTTGTACGCGTACGGAGGTTCCTGAATTTCAGCAGGAGACCCGCAGGAGCCGGTTATATGGTTTCCCTGCAGCAAGGAAGCATTCCAGGGGGCCTCCCCTGCCACTGCTATACAGGAACAGCCACAGCAAGCCCCTTAAACAAAGCCAAATGATAATTGTTAAAGAAGCCCGCCTGCTGCGCGGGTTGATTGCGCAAGCCAGGACTACGCATACATTGATCGGATTTGTTCCCACTATGGGGGCACTGCACCAGGGACACCTGGCGCTGGTAGCCACCTGCAAGCAGCAATCGCAGCTTACCGTTTGCAGCATTTTCGTGAATCCTACCCAGTTCAACAACGCCTCCGATTTTCAGAAATACCCGAATACGCTCGAAAAAGATATCACCTTGCTGGAAGCTGCCGGTGTGGATATTCTCTTTCTCCCGCCGGTAGCGGAAATTTATCCACAAGGTATGGAAGGCCTGGAGCACTACGATCTCGGCTATCTCGAAACCGTGCTGGAAGGCCAATACCGTCCCGGACATTTCCAGGGCGTATGCCAGGTAATGAAACGCCTGCTGGATTTGGTGCAACCACATCAATTGTTCATGGGTTTGAAAGATTACCAGCAATGCATGGTGGTGAAACGATTGCTGGAGCATATGCAATCAACCACTCAATTCATTGCATGCCCCACGATGCGTGAACCCGACGGACTGGCCATGAGCAGCCGTAACCTGCGTTTGTCTCCGCAAGACCGGCAAAAAGCGCCGGCCATTTACCAAACGCTGCTGTACATTAAAGAACAGCTTCGCCCCGGCAATCTTGAAGCCCTGAAGCAACAAGCGCGTGAGCGACTGGTAGCCGCCGGTTTTTCTGTTGATTATGTTGAGATAGCCCATGCCGAAACACTGGAACTCCTCTCTTCCTGGGATGGCGCCCGGCCCCTGGTGGCGTTGGTAGCTGCCTGGCTGGGTGACGTGCGGCTGATCGATAATGCATTAGCACATTAGCATATTTGCACATTAGCTATTTAACTTAAACTTTTTTAGCTTGCACCCGTTTTATTTAAATGCTTAATCAGGAACAACTGATATGGACATAGAAGTACTGAAATCGAAAATACACAGGGTCGTTATTACGGAAGCGAATCTAAACTATGTAGGAAGCCTTACCCTTGATGAGGATTTGATGGAGGCAGCGAATATGATCGAGTATGAAAAGATCCAGATCGTAAACGTGAACAACGGTTCAAGGATCGAAACCTACCTTATCAAAGGGAAAAGAGGATCAGGAGTTTGCTGTCTTAACGGACCGGCCGCACGCCAGGGCGCCGTGGGCGATACCGTCATCATTCTTTCCTATGCCCGCATGGACTTCGAAAAAGCCAAGGCCTTCAAACCGTCGCTGGTGTTTCCCAAACCGGGCAATAAATTATAACACTCCGTTGTAAGGATTGCCCTATTTATTGGCCGCATTATTCCGGAATTTGTATGAATAAGAAAGTGCTCAGCCTGCTGCAATACCTTTTCTTCCTTGGGCTTGGGATTTTTTTGGTGTGGTGGTCGGTACACAAAATACCGGATAAAGACTGGGCCGATATCAGGAATGCCTTCCGCAATGCCAACTACTGGGTAGTGATACCGGTGATCATTATCCTGTTACTGAGCCATTACAGCCGCGCTATAAGATGGAAGATATTGATGGAACCGCTCGGTTATAAACCACGCATGAGCAATACCTATCTTGCCGTGCTGATCGGGTATATGTCTAACCTGGCCGTTCCCCGCCTGGGCGAAGTACTCAAGTGTACCATTCTTGCCCGTTATGAAAAAGTGCCAGCCGATAAACTGGTAGGCACCATTGTGGCCGAACGGGCTTTTGATGTATTATGCCTGGCCGTAGTAATCGCCATAACATTTTTTACACAGGTGGATGTCATTGGCGGGTTCATCGGTGAAAAGCTCACCGCCATTGCCGATGGAAAAAAGGGGCAGTTTACCGGCAGCCGGCTCATCATTTTGGGCGCCGTGCTGTTATTCCTGGTTGCTGCGGCCATTGTTGTATTCAGAAGATTTTCCCACATAAGCTTCATACAAAAGCTGAAGGCCGTTCTCAAAGGGGTTTGGCATGGAATTACCAGCATCCGTTACCTGAAAAACAAGGGCTGGTTTATTTTTCATACCATCTTTATCTGGTCAATGTACCTCCTGAGCGTGCAGATTGGTTTTCTGGCCATGCGCGAAACAACCGGCTATGGCGTAAAGGAAGCGCTCTCTGCATTAACCACCGGCAGTATAGCCATGATTGTACCCACTCCGGGCGGGTCCATTGGCGTTTACCCGATGTTCGTGGGCGAAACATTGTCGCTGTACGGGTTGAAGGAAGGGCTCGGCATAGCGTTTGGCTGGCTGATGTGGGGCGTACAATTTTTCCAGATGTTGCTGAGTGGTTTTGTAGCAATGCTGTTACTACCGTATATCAATAAACGAAAAACACATGCGCAGGGCTGATATCATCGAAACCAAAATTCTTTCCTTACCGGAAGCAATCAAGAAAGTTTACCAATGGAGACTTTTGGGTAAAACCATAGCGTTCACCAACGGTTGTTTCGATATTCTCCACCGCGGACATATTTTTTCGCTTGCGCAGGCGGCAGCCGAAGCAGATTATCTTATTGTAGGATTGAACTCCGATGGGTCCACCAAACGACTGAAAGGTGAAGGCCGCCCCATCAATGACGAGCAATCGAGAGCGCTGGTGCTGGCATCGCTGCTGATGGTTGATATGGTGGTGATATTTGAAGAAGATACCCCGCTGGAACTGATCAAAGCCATTCAGCCCGATGTACTGGTAAAAGGTGGAGATTATACCGAAGAGCAGATAGCAGGCGCCCGCGAAGTACGCGCCAATGGCGGCCGCGTTGTGATCAATCCCATTATCGAAGGATTTTCCACAACCAACATTTTGAAGAAGACCGGAGCAATCAAAAAAGATTGAAACCTGCCTGCTTTTACAAGCGCCCGCCGTACATGCGCTCTACTTCCTGTACAATTTCTTCCATTTCCTTTTCGGCCCCGTTGGGATCGTAAGGTTGTTTGAGGTTGCTGTTGAAGAAGAAGGCAACGGTTTGCCAGAAGCGGGCCGTAAAGCCGCCCTTGTATTCCTTAATGATATCGTAGCAGTTATTGCCGGTTTGCCGGTTGATCAGTTTCATCAATACCTTGCCCTGGTATACGGATAGCTCGCTGAGCGGGTCGGCAAATTCTTTTTTCAGTTCTTTTTCCCGCGACTTGAGGTATTTCTTGCGGTCTTTCTTTTCCGTGAGTACTTTCAGCTTTTCATTGATCTCATTCAGAATAATACCTGCCTTGCGCGCATACGGATAGGTTACATACACGGCATTGCGCAATCTTGTCCATTCCTGGCGCTTTTTCAGCAGGTGCTTGGGATAAGGCGCCTGCACCCATACCCACTCCAGCATGGCAGCCGGCAGGTACTGCTGTTGATAAAGCATAGCCGGCACCGTTATAGTGTCGTTAGGCCCCAATTCCGGTAAAGGAACAGGATTGTCCTGTGCTAAGGAAGTCCGGGAGCAGCATAGAAGGATCAGGCCCAATAATACGGTGGGTAATATTTTGGTGCTCGCAGTCATACAGTTCACGCTACACAAATTAATAAGAATAATTCACTTATTGTTACCGCCAGAAGCCGCAATGTACCCCCATTTCCCAAACAGGGCGCGTTAAAATATGGAAAAAATATACCGAAGCAAGGGCCATTGCGCACCCGCCGGTACACAGATAAATCTGGTTAGATCCGTAATTCCCTTTATTTCATATTGGTGTGCATCAGGATTTGCCCAAACGTGCCCGGCGCACCATGCTCATGATCAGTCCCACGATCATGATAACCGTACCGATCCAGACCAGGTAGATAAACGGGAACTGGAGCACTTTCAGGGCAATATACGGCGTCAACCGGGTTGATTCCTTCACCCCGATTTCGAGACGCTGGTTGTCAACCACACGCAGCAGCGACAATTCCAGTCCTTCGGAATGCACCGTATCCGGTACTTGCCTGGTTTGATTGTTCGCTACGTAAAAAACCGGTTTGGCCTGAAATGTTTTGACGCCCTTGGCCGTAACGGTGAGATTGGCCTGTATAGCTGTATCGGTGGGTTTGAACTGGTATTTTTCATTCCGCGGGTTCGCGGTTACACTGTCGAAGGTGATGTAGCCGGCAGAATAGAACAGCGTATCGCCTATTTTCACCGGGTATTTCTTGTATCCGGACGTATCTTTTTGTTCTGAAATACTGCTGGCCGCGTTTACGTAAATGAAAATGTCTTTGTTCCAGTAATGTTTTGCATCGGGATTGTTGGAGTATCCCTCCTGCCCTTTGGTGGCCTTGATAATGTCAGGGTATAGCGTAAATTGCCTGCCGCTTTGCTTCTCCTCCATGTCTATTCGGAAATACGTCATTTTACCGCCTTTCACCACACTATCGCTCACATAGGTTACCCAGTATTTACCCATATCGGTGCGGATGCCCTGGTAAAGGGTAAGATTTTCATATCCCTTGATCTCGCTTTCTGGCCCGAAATTGAGCGGGTTGTTCAGGTTGATGGAGAGAATTTCTTTTTTGGCCGAAGACAACAATATGCCAACGAGCATCATACCGAACCCCACATGCGCTACGGAACCACCGGCCGCTTTTAATTTGCCGTTGAGCCCGGTCCATATATAGCCTGCATTGGCCACTATGGCATAGATGCCCGCAAACAAAGCAAGGTGAATGGCGGCAAGGAAACCAATGCCATACTTATCGTAGTTAACATTTCCCCAGATACCTATGGCTACGGAAATGAGCACAGCAATTACGGTAGGCAGCAGCACCCGTTTTCCGAACAAGGCTCTGGGCGTGTCTTTGTACCTGAAATATTGTGTAACTGCCGTAAGTATGCCCAATACAACGGCTACGAATACCTGAATCCTGTTATAGGCAAATTCCACATCATCGCCAATAACGAAGTTGGTACCGATAATTTTATTGATCAGCGGATAGGAAGTGGGGATGATGATGGCAATGGCCGCCAGGAACAGTACCAGGGAACCGATGAACATCCAGAACTCGCGGCTGTAGGTATTTTCTTCACTCGCAATGTGCGGGATCTTCCTGTATCTTTTGAAGAACAGCACCATGGCCGGAATAAAGAATGCCAATACAAAAGCGCGCAACTGCCAGTTCAAACCCGACGATACAAATGCGTGCACTGAAGTGTCCTGCAAATCGCCGCTGCGCGTAAGATAGGTGGAATACAATACCAGCACAAAGCCCATCAGGTAAAAGAAATATGTAGCCCGCAGGGAATGGCCGGTGGAATTGTATACCAGTTGGGTATGCAGGCCTGCCACCATGATCAACCAGGGCACCAGCGAGGCATTCTCTACCGGGTCCCAGGCCCAATAGCCGCCGAAAGAGAGCGATTCATAGGCCCATTTGGCGCCCATCATAATGCCCAGCCCGAAAATAGCGATGGAAAACAATGCCCAGGGCAAAGCGGGTTTGGTCCAGCCGCCGAAATCTTTTGTCCACAGCCCGCCTATGGCAAAGGCAAAGGGCACCAGGGTGGAAGCATATCCAAGAAAGGTGATCGGCGGGTGAATGGTCATCCAGTAATTCTGCAGCAGTTGATTGAGGCCTATACCGTCCTGCATGGCCGGGAGTTGCAGGTAATTGGCATTGGAAAAAACAGGATTGTCGGGAAATACCTCGCGTGTAAGCAGAAAAGGACTGTTCCCGATTTTGAGGCCAAAGATGTACACGCCCAGGAACATGGTGGTTACGCACACCTGCGCCAGGCTCATTACAGACATTACGGGAGCTTCCCATTTGCGGGAAGTTTTGATTACAATCACGCCCAGCACAGCATGCCATAAGGCCCACAACAGGAATGATCCCTCCTGCCCTTCCCAGATACTGCTCAGCAGGTATTTTGATTCCAGCGAACGGTCGGAATGGTTCCAGGCGTAATGATATTCGAAATAATGATTGGCAACAATGTAAAAGATCACGCCAAACACGCTGAACAGCGCCACGGCATCGATCACAAAGGCGATGCGCCCGAGCCTTTTCCAGCTTGCTGCATCAGGCAGCGATGTGGCGTGTACGGACCGCGCATAGGCAATGGTAGCCACCAGGGCCGCAACAAATGAGAGCACTACGAGGAAGTGACCGATCTGCCCCGGCAAAAGATGTTCACCAATATAGTTCATTACCGCTGTTTAGTTTTCTGAAAGATAATTGTGGGCTGCTTTCGGGTCGTCTTTGTATTTGGAGGGACATTTGATCAGGATACCCTGTTTGTCAGTAATTTCAAACACATCGCCTTTCATTTTACCCTTCAGCACAATCCGGTCGCTTTTTTCCATATCGAAAGGTTTTTCGAAATAATACACCACCTGCGTCCTGTTGCCCAATGAATCCACTGCGTGAAAAGTAGTCAGATTGGGATTAACGGCGGGATTGTATTCAATCGGGGACGATTTGTCGAGTTTTGCTATCACGGTCACGCTTTTACCCGGTTTCTGGCGGGCAGTGGCAAAGGTTTCATAAGTGGACAAATCTCCCATGAAACTCAACAGGATCATAATACCTGCGGCAATTCCAACAAGTATTATAATGTGGCTTTTCTTCATAGTCGCTGAAATTCGTGGCAAAGGTAGGTCAAAATGAGTCAGGTTGGAATGTGATTTTTGTACTATTAACCCTTTATTTCCTACCTTGCACTGCGTTTTAACAAGAAGAGGATGATTAACAATGGCAGACTTATCGCATTTTGATCCAAACGCAGCAAGCAATCCCAATAACAACGTATTTGGTCTACCTTTTACAGAAGAAGAAGCCCGCCTGGTAATACTTCCGGTTCCCTGGGAAGTTACTGTCAGCAATACAGCCGGTACGGCCCGCTCCGCCGACCATATTTTCAAGGCCAGCATGCAGGTTGACCTGTTTGACCCCGACACCAAAGACGCCTGGAAGCAGGGGTTGTACATGCGGCCCGCCGACAGGAAAATCCTGCTCAAAAGCGATTATCTCCGCAAAGAGGCGGAGCTGTACATTGACTATATTTCGAAAGGTGAACTGCTGGAAAAAAATGCCTTCATGTGCAAATCACTGAAGGAAATCAACGAAGGCAGCGCCTTTCTCAACAACTGGGTATACGAACAAACGCACGACCTGCTGCAGCGCAACAAACTGGTGGCGCTGCTGGGAGGCGACCACAGTACCTCGCTGGGCTTTTTTAAAGCCATGGCGCAGCAACATGGGCGCTTCGGCATATTGCAGATCGATGCGCACTGCGACCTGCGTGAATCGTACGAGTATTTTACGTATAGCCATGCCAGTATTATGTACAATGCGCTTACGGAAATACCGGAACTGACAAAGCTGGTACAGGTGGGCGTGCGCGATTATTGCCAGGAAGAATGGGAATATATCTGCAACAGCAATCAACGCGTGGTCACTTTTTTCGACCGCGCCATTAAAAACCGCCTGTACGAAGGAGAAACGTGGAAACAGGTGGTAGACGATATCGTAGCGCAATTGCCCGACAAGGTTTTGCTGAGTTTTGATATCGACGGCCTCGATCCCAAATTATGTCCCAATACCGGCACGCCTGTGATGGGCGGCTTCGACTTTGAACAGGTTTATTACCTGGTAAGAAAAGTAGTGGAAAGCGGCCGCCATTTTATCGGCTTCGATCTGATTGAAATTGGCGTTGACCAGAATGAATGGGATGCCAATGTAGGCGCGCATATACTGTGGAAATTGTGTAACCTGCTGGTATCTGTGAACTGAGGACGGCAGGTGATATTCCTGCCTGTTAGCTATTTTACTGATAACTTGTATCTTGTACCCCGGAACCACTATTTTTAAAGCAGCCTTACATTTTCTCCAACGCGCATGGTTTACCAATACGTCATTGTGCTCAAAAACATGCAAAACCGGTATATCAACTGGATAGGCTTGTTGCTGAGTTTGTTTTCTGTAGCCTGTTTTGCGCGCGAAATGTTGATATCTTCAAAAATTCACCTGGCATACCTGCTCGGACTGGTTTTTGTAGTGGGCGTTGTAGTGTATAACGTAGTGCAATCCTGGCGCGGGCGTAAAGTGCATTACAGCCGGGCGCTGCTGATCGCCGCATTGGTATGGATGAAAATGCCTTACCTGCAATGGCTGGCCTTTGCGTTTATTATACTCGCACTGCTGGAATACCAGGCCAAATATGCTGTTGAAATTGGTTTTTCCGACAATGAAGTGGTGATCAATACAGTCTTCAAAAAAAGATACCGCTGGGACCAGTTCAACAACATTGTGCTGAAAGACAACCTGCTCACGCTCGATTTTACCAACAACCGCATCCTCCAGCGCGAAATAGAAGACGATGATGAAGAAGGCGAAGCCGACGAAGACGAATTCAATGCTTATTGCCGGGAAAGATTGAGCCATGCGAAAATGTAAAACCGGCACATGGCAGCCGGTAATTTATTACGGACGCAGGAGACTCAATTTTCCACACAATTTTTATGGAAAATCACCGGCGCTGGGAATATGTGGCCATTCACCATACGGGCGTTTCGGTGCCTTCCCTGCCGGAAAGCAAATTCTATTTCTGGTCGAATATTGATAGCATCGAGGCGCGTTACGATTCCATTACCATTAATACCTCCCTCAACAAAATTTACCATTTTGACCTTCGCCGCAGCCTGGCATTCGAAGAACTCGACCAAATTCACGAATTTTGCAGGCATTATTTAGGAAAGACACCAATCGCATGACGCCATACCTGCTTTATTCTGATGGGAAGGGGAATATTTTTGAAGATACTACACTGTACGCAGTAGGTCGATCCGGCTGGGACGCCCATCCCATACCGGAAGAAGACTGGATACCATTGCCCGATGGCGGATCGCTGTATGAGCTGCCCGGCCGCAAAGGCATCGGCATCGACGTGCATACCGGCCAGATGCGGCTTTGTGAAAAAGGATGGGCCGTAGCGGCCTTTATTCCGCCTGCACATACCGGCCTGTACCTGTCTGCTTATGAAACGGCCCCCGATGCGCCTACCCTGCCTTTGTTCTGTTATACAGCAGTGGGCTGGCACAACGATGTATTTTATGTGCCGGCCGTGCGCATCGAACAGGACATACGGCAGGAATGCGCCGGCTTCGATAATGAGAGCATACAGCAGGGAGTGGCTTCTTTCCTGCAGGCCTATCCGCATAATCGTTTGGTAAAACACCTGGCGGAGAATTGTTGTCTTACCTACCATTGTCCCGCTGCCCGTAATTATTTCATGGGCAGATGGGAATGCCCGGTACCTTCCTCTCCTGCCTGCAATGCCAACTGCATCGGCTGCATTTCATTTCAACCGCAGGAAGAAGAAATTGTAAGCACGCAAGACCGGCTTACATTCAAACCCACGCCGGAAGAAATTGTAGAATTTACAGTGCCCCACCTGCAAACGGCCCCATATCCTATTGTGAGTTTCGGACAAGGTTGCGAAGGTGAACCATTGCTGATGTGGGAAACCATTCGCGCTGCAATTCTTGAAATCAGAAAACATACGGACCGCGGCAGTATCAATATCAACACCAACGGCTCAAGGCCGGCCGCTGTACGCGCGTTGTGCGAAGCAGGATTGAACTCCATTCGCGTAAGCACCAACTCTGCGCGCAAGCATATTTACGAAGCCTATTACCGTCCCAATAACTACGAATTTGAAGACATCGTAGAAAGCCTGAAAGTGGTGCGCAGTTTTGGCGGCTGGGCCAGCATCAATTATTTTGTTTTTCCCGGAATGACAGACAGTGTGGAAGAGTATGAAGCATTGCGCCGGCTTATCATCGAAACCGATCTCTCCATGATCCAGTGGCGCAATTTCAACATCGATCCCGATTGGTACCTGGGAAAAATCGGCGTACATGATACCGGAGAAATACTTGGTATCCGTCAACTCCAGGATTTGATCCGCGAAGAATTTCCACAGGTGAAATTTGGTTACTTCAACCCGCCCATGGAAAGGATCAAGGGGGATTATGAGAAGGATTTTGCGCATTGATGCAAGGAAACTCCATTACACACATCGCGTTCCCTGCGGAGGCATTGCTTCATGGTTCGGGACAACACCGCAACAGAAAGATGACGCAAATCACAAAACCAGTTTACTGTTGCCCTAATTTTGCGTCTTAATTTTTTCAATGAACAGTTTGCATTCGGGCAGGACAACCTGGGTAGGAATTGGCTTTGCCGTGCTGGCCACTATTTTGTGGTCAGGAAATTTTACCATAGCACGTGGCATAAAAGATGTTATGCCGCCGGTTTCGGTGGCCTTTTACCGTTGGTGTTGCGCATCGTTGCTATTGCTGCCTTTGGTATGGAGGCAATTCAGGAAAGAATTACCGGTAGTAAAGGCGCACAAAAATTATGTATTGTGGGTGGCCTTTCTTGGTGTAACCTTGTTCAATACGCTGGCTTATTTTGCGGGACATTATACTTCTGCTATCAACCTGGCCCTGATCGGCACTACTTCTTCTCCGGTGTTTGCCATCATCATGGCTGCCATTTTTTTGAAAGAACAGATAAGGCCGGTGCAAGTGGCCGGATTGCTTCTTTGCCTAACAGGTATTGTTTTTCTGATTGCAGAAGGTAGCTGGGAAAAACTGATGGCTTTTCGTTTTTCTCCCGGTGATGTATTGATATTGCTGGCAGGGTTCTGCTTTGCGGTATACAATATACTGGTGCGTCGCAAACCGGTTGGTTTCAGCCCGGTAAACTTTTTGTTTGTGATTTTTACGGCGGGCACGTTGATGTTGTTGCCAGCCTGGCTCATTGAAATTTCGTATATGCCTCCGGTTAAGTGGAGCTGGCAGTTGGTGCTGATCATCCTGTATCTTGGACTGGGCACCTCCGTTCTCGCTTTCCTTTGCTGGAATGCCGCCATTGCCCGTCTGGGTGCCGGCCGCACAGCGCTGTTCGGCAATTTGATACCTGTATTCAGCAGTCTCCAGGCAGTATGGCTGTTAAACGAACAACTCACCCTCATACATTTGTTCAGCGGTTTAGCCGTAATTGCCGGTGTGCTGATCGCCAACCTGCAAAAGAAAAAAAGATAAATCATTATATTGCCCCGGTTGCAGCCAACAACCATTGGTGTTCTTTGTTACATCCGGTTGTCATCCCATCCTGCGCTACCGTGCGGGACACCATTCACCCAACAACTTAAAAAACCCAATACAGCCATGAACTACAACTTCCACCAATCTGTTCAAATTCTCGAACGCACCCCATCCGTTCTCGAAGCCATGCTCAAGGGACTGGACGACGCCTGGATCTTCAGCAACGAAGGCGGCGAAACCTGGTCACCCTTCGATGTAGTCGGTCACCTCGTACACGGAGAAAAAACCGACTGGATGGCCCGTGCCAAAAAAATTCTGCACGACGAAGACAAACATTTTGCCCCCTTTGATCGCTTTGCACAGTTTACAGAAAGCAAGGGAAAAACACTGGACCAATTATTGGATGAATTCAGGTCACTGCGCGAAAAGAACCTGCAGGAACTGCGTTCTTTAAACCTCACCGAAGCAGACCTGGACAAAACGGGCATTCATCCAAAATTTGGCACCGTTACGCTTCGCCAGTTATTGTCCACCTGGACCGTTCATGACCTTACGCATATTCACCAGTTAAGTCGCATCCTGGCCAAACAATACCAGGAAGCCGTTGGGCCATGGTTTGAATTTTTAGGGGTGTTAAACAGGGGTTGATGAACTTTAACAACCTCTTTATACGATATACGCGTTGAATTAGCATTATTGTTGCATCGTATTATCACAATTGGGTAACTTCGTATGTCAAACATTCCGCCAATGACCGATCATCAATTCGAATCGAAAAAGAACCTGGAGGCAGGTTTATACACGGCCATCGTGTGTGGATTGATACTGGCTATTTCCATGCTGCTGTCATGGTCCATGCCACTTCCTCCTGATCCTTTAGTGGATGAAGGCATTGAGGTAAATCTTGGCAACAGTGATTTTGGTCTTGGTACCAACCAGGCTTATGAACCCGGACCTCCTGCTCCCAGCAACCAGGTGGCCTATGCTCCGCCGCAACCTGTGGCAGACCGTGATAATAACGTAAAAGACATCGAGACGAACGACAATGACGAAGACGCTCCGGTGATCAAGAAGCCGGCTGAAACAAAACCCAATGCCACCAAAGTGCCGGAGAAAGAAACGGCCAAACCCAAAACAGCAGCACCCAAACCTGAAGCGCCTCCTGCTCCGCCCGTCCCAAAGCCTAAAGCTTTGTTTAAAGGAGTGGATGGCAATGGAAGCGGCGGCAATGAAGCGGATACGTACAAAAAAGGCGGCAACGAAGGAAATACTTCCGGCACCGGTGATATGGGACGCCCCGGCGGCAATCCCGATTCAAAAAATTACACCGGTGGCGGCAGCGGCAATGGTATCCGTATTTCAAAAGGATTATCGGGCCGCACGTTTGTATACCAGCCGAAATACGAAGATGAATTCAACGAAAACGCTACGGTGGCGGTAGACATTCGCGTAGACAGGCAAGGCAATGTGATCAGTGCTACCTTCCAGATGCGCGGTTCCACCACTGCAGAAAGTTACTATAAACAAAAAGCGATTGAAGTAGTAAAAAAATCAAAGCTAAATGCCGATCCCAACGGCCCCGAAGAACAAACAGGCACGGTATTGGTAAACTTCAGGGTGAAAGGATAAACACTGTACTAATCCTTCGATATATACATCATGCTTTGATATTAGGCCACGGCGAAATCCGTGGCTTTTTTTATTCAAAGCTTGAGCGTGATTACAAAAGAAACCCACGCTTCTTTGGCACATCCATCAGCCCTTCCATCCCCGCTGGCGGGGCGCAGCACGATAGTGCCTTTAAAACAATACTGCACGGAAGGGGTTGCCCCTGGCCTGACCACCCCCATCCATGCAGCATACTTCCTGATGCAACCCACTGCTGGCGCCCCCGCCAGCGGGAGATGGAGTGATTTTTGGATGTACCAGGGAACAGCAACGTAGTTATTTCCGCACCATAGCGCCAGCAGAGAAATGCACCGTTGTCCAAACTGCACGCGCGTGTAGCCCTTACAACTATCTTTGCGCCATGTCAAAAACCTACGAGCAAACGGTCGATTATCTCTTAACACGGCTGCCGATGTTCAGTCATGTAGGCGTAGCTGCGTATAAGAAAGATCTGGAGAACATTATAAAGCTGTGCGCATTCCTGGGCAATCCGCATACCCGCTTTCGTTCCATCCATGTGGCCGGAACAAATGGTAAAGGTTCTACCTGTCATATGCTGGCAGCAGTGCTGCAGACTGCAGGTTATAAAACAGGCCTGTATACCTCTCCGCATCTGAAAGATTTCCGTGAACGCTTTCGCATAAATGGCGAAATGATTCCAAAATCATTCGTGATTGATTTTACTGAACGCATTCAACCGCTCATCGACAGCATCCATCCTTCTTTTTTCGAACTTACCGTTGCCATGGCCTTTGATTATTTTGCCCATGAACAGGTAGACATTGCGGTCATTGAAACCGGCCTCGGCGGTAGACTGGACAGCACCAATATCATCACACCGGAAATTTCCGTAATTACCAATATCGGGTGGGACCACATGCATATCCTCGGCAACACGCTGGAAAAAATTGCGTTTGAAAAAGCGGGCATCATCAAAGAAAACATACCCGTCGTAATAGGCGATGCCACACCGGAAACCAAACCGGTGTTTGAAAAAATAGCCGCCGAAAAAAATGCGCCGCTATTGATTGCCGGCGAATCAATATATGCGGCTGACTGGCATTATCACCACCATCATATGGAAGTGTCCGTTGCCACCGGCCCGGAAGATGAAAACCTGCAAACCTATCAGCTGGACCTTACCGGCTATTACCAGACAAAGAACCTCATAACCGTGCTGGAAACAATCCGTTGCCTCCAACAAAAAGGCTGGACCATCCACAACGATCATATCCGCCAAGGATTGAAACAAGCGAAAAAGCTAACGGGTTTGCATGGCCGATGGGAAGTGGTGCGCGAACACCCGCTGGTGGTGCTGGACGTAGGGCACAACGCAGATGGCATCCGCCAGCTACTGGCGCAGATAGAACTTACCAACCATCTTCACCTGCATATTATCATCGGCGTTGTAAAAGACAAAGACATTGATGCCGTGCTGTCGTTGCTGCCCAAAGAAGCCACCTATTACTTCACCCATGCCCATATCCCGCGCGCCCTGCCTGCACAGGAACTGGCAGACAAGGCCCATGCACATGGCCTTGAAGGGGCAGTGTATCCCGACGTCAACACAGCGCTCAAAGCCGCCCGGCAAAAAGCGGTGAAAGAAGATCTGGTTTTGATTTGCGGCAGCGTGTTCCTCGTTGGCGAAGTAGCAATATAGTTCCTACAATTTCGCCAATGCGTAAAATATCGTTGTCACATGCATGCTTTGAATGATCTGGTTTTCCTGCAGTAACTTTTTCAATTCGTCGATGGTTACGAGATGAATTTCGATATCCTCGTTGTCATCGAGTGCTTGTTCTTTCACCCGGCGCCCTCCTGTGGCAAGGAACATGTGCATCCAGTTGTTGTTGGTAGAAGGATTGGCGCAGGTTTTCCCAAGGTACTCATACTTTGAAAAAGCATAACCGGTTTCTTCCAGCAGTTCGCGGGCAATGGCTGCTTCAAGGGATGCATCGGTATCATCCACACATCCGCCCGGGATTTCAAAGGCCACCTCCCCCAGCCCGTGACGGTATTGTCTTTCCAGGATCACCTTGCCGTCTTCGGTTAATGCCAACGCAGTGACCCACTCAGGGAATTCATATACATAATAGGGAGAAACAATTTTTCCATCGGGACGCTGACAGGTATCACGCCTTACCGTAAACCACAAGTCTTTAAACAGGTACTCGGATGTAAGCACTTTCCATTTCAGATCTCTCATAAATAATTGAAAATATCAAAAGTGAAATATCCTGCAAATATTACGTTGCAGCCATGCGATTCGCATTTCGTGAAAATCCATTGCGCCCTACCACTTCATTCTTTCTCTCAGCGAAGTAATATGGGCCGTATGATGGCGGCCATGCCAGGCATAACTACCGAGCAGGTACCAGAGCGTCATGGTACGATTATGTTCGGGATGAAACACGGTTCGGTCGAAATCTTCGTCGCTCATGTGCCGCAACACTTCATACAGGCGACTATGCAACGCATGTAATAAAGTAATTGAGATATTGATGGGCAAATTCATCGTATCCGGCAAGAGCGCCCATGCGTTTTGATCATAGGGTTTGATCACCGGGTTATCCTCCGTGAGCGCCAGTTTGAACCGGCAATAGGCATTGGCATGGCTATCGGCCACATGGTGTACTACCTGCTGCACAGTCCAGCCACCTTCGCGGTAAGGCGTTTTTAGTTGCGCCTCATCAAGGTTCAGCACAGCATGTTCGAGTAATTGCGGAAGCAACTTGATATCGTTTATCCATTCCTGTTTTTGTTTTTCAGAAAACGGCTGCGGTTCGTATTTACCTATGGGAAAACGAAGGTCCATGTGATAAAGGGTTTTTGGGTGAAATAACAATCAAATATCAAAGATGTTTGATATTTATTCCTCAATCTTCCCGTAAAGCGTGCCCGGTAAGATGTATGAAAACATCTTCCAGGTTGGCTTTTTTCACTTCTTTGGGTCTTTCAAAACCGGTGGCCACGAGGTCGTCTATCAGTTTGTCAGGCGAATCGAGGGCAATGATCCTGCCTGCGTCAATAATGGCTATACGGTCGCAGAGGATTTCTGCTTCATCCATATAATGGGTGGTGATGATAACCGTGGTGCCTTTGGTGCGGATGGTCCGGATGAGGTCCCACAAGTTGCGCCGCGCCTGCGGATCGAGGCCGGTAGTGGGTTCGTCAAGAAAAATGATTTTGGGATTGTGAATTAAAGTGGTGGCAATGGAAAAGCGTTGTTTCTGTCCGCCGCTGAGGTCTTTGTACTTGCTCCGCGCTTTGTCTTCCAGGTTCACCGACCGCAATAACTCCTTCGCGTTTACGCGTTTGTTGTACAGGCCGGCAAACAGGTCAATCAGTTCCACCAGGTTTAAACCGGGGTAAAAACCGGAAGTCTGCAACTGCACACCAATACGCTGCTTGATGGCATCAGGATCTTTGTCGAGGTTGAAGCCATCTACCCATACTTCACCGGAAGTTTTTGCACGCAGCGTTTCGATTATCTCCAGTGTGGTAGACTTCCCGGCGCCGTTGGGTCCCAGCAAACCAAATATCTCCCCTTCCATTACATCAAAGCTGATCCCTTTTACCGCTTCAAAAGCGCCATATTTTTTAACAAGGTTCTTTACCGAGATGATAATGTTGGACATGCCTGCAAGGTAAAGAAGAAAGGAAGAAGAAGGCCATTCAATTCGCAAATATCTGCGTGAAGTACAACTCGCTTTTCTGATCACGGGCCACGCCGATACCGGTATATTTGAAATTGCCTTCGATATTGCGGCGATGTCCGGGGCTCTTCAGCCACATATTCACTACCTGCTGCGCCGTAAGCGGGCCACGGGCAACATTTTCTGCCACCGCCGTAATGGATTTCAGTTGAGACGTAATACTATTTTTTCTATTGGCCAACCCGTCGTGACCAAAGGGCACCAGTTTCTGGGCCATATCGGTACTGTGCTTGCGGGCTTCTGCTCCTATATAGGCGTTGAATTCAAGTGGCCGCAGGCCTTTCGTTTCCCGGTGTTTGTTGACGTAATACAACACATCGCGCTCGATGGCAGGTGCCACGCTGGCCGTTTCACGTTTGGGCAATGCAATCGGCGTTTCGCGTTTGGGCCCCTCTTTTTCTGCAGAAGCGCCCGTACCGGCCGGGTTGGTAGTGCCGCAGGCAGCCAGGAATAATACTGCAAGAAGCAAGAAATAGCTGTTTCGTGTCAATAATCCGTTCTGTTGTTGCATAATGATAAATTTCCACCCGTCCCTTTCCAATACTATACCAGAAAAGAATAAAGAGCTATTAAAGTACACGGGATGGTGGTTATATCCGGGTAGCAAAATTATGCCACTGTCTAAAAAAGACATAAAAAAGGCGCTTCTTGTTGAAAGCGCCCTACACATACATTTTTTAATTCTGCTGCTCCATCCTCATATCCTCCTCCAGCTCCTCCATCATCCCCTTGCTTCCAATAAACAACGGCGTACGCTGGTGCAATTCCGTAGGCTGAATATCCAGAATCCTTTCCTTCCCGTTCGTAGCTTTTCCTCCTGCTACTTCCGTAATAAACGCAAAGGGATTGCATTCATACAACAACCGCAGTTTACCTTTCGGCTTGTCCGTAGTGCCGGGATACATGAAGATGCCGCCTTTAATCAGGTTACGATGCACATCGGCTACCATACTGCCAATATACCGCTGCGTATAAGGCCCGCCGTTATCTTTCGATTTATTCTGGCAACGCTGAATATACCGCTGCACCCCCGGTTCATAGGCAAAATAGTTGCCGTGATTTACAGAATAGATCTTGCCGTACTCAGGGCATTTGATATTCGGATGGCTTAGACAAAACTCACCAATGGAAGGATCAAGCGTAAATCCATTCACCCCGCGACGCGTGGCATATACCAGCATGGTAGAAGAACCATATACAATATAACCCGCAGCTACCTGGTTCCTGCCGGGTTGTAAAAAGTCTTCCTTTACGGCAATGGTGCCTTTTTCGGATACCCGGCGAAAAATACTGAAAATGGTGCCGATAGATACATTCACATCTATATTACCGCTTCCATCCAACGGATCGAACAGGCATACATATTTGGAGTTTTTGGATACTGCATCATCAAACGCCACAAAATCATCCAGCTCTTCACTGGCCACGCCGGCACAACTGATACCGTGCTGCAGCACGCCGGTAAACTGGTTATTGGCAAATACGTCCAGCTTCTTCACATCTTCGCCCTGCACATTTACAGAGCCGGCATCTCCGAGAATATCCACCAGTCCTGCCTTGTTCACTTCCACATTTACCCGCTTGGCCGCCAGGCCGATATCGCGCAGCAACCCGCTCAGCTCGCCGGTAGCATGGGGAAAATTGCGCAATTGCTGAATGGTAAACTCGTCAAGGGTTAAAACTTTTCTGTTGATTGTACTCATAAACGGCTGATTTGTTAACGATCGTTCGTGTGCGCAAAAGTAAAGGAAAGAAATGAGTGGAAAGCATTAAGCATAAGTAATGAGCAGGACACAGATGCCCCACTCACCACTTACCATGAAGTACTTCACCAGTTTTCCCGACATTTGCGCCCTGTAACCAGGAAACCTATGCAAGTATTCAAATTTGGCGGGGCCAGCGTAAACAGTACAGACAGGATCCGCAATATTCCCGGCATTCTGGAGTCGTACCGGGGCGAAAAGCTGCTGGTAGTGATCTCTGCCATGGGCAAAACCACCAATGCCCTGGAAAAAGTAGTGGAAGCCTATTATGATGGCTGGCAGGAAGAAGCCCTCCGGCTGTTTTCAGTGGTAAAGCAAAACCATCTCACCACGGCCAAATACCTGCTGGTGACCCATTACAATAAAACGCTGGAGCAGCTCACCGATTTCTTTACCGAGGTGGAATGGTTACTGCACGATAAACCCGTGCGCTCTTTTGATTATTACTACGACCAGGTGGTTTGCATAGGCGAATTGCTGTCGACCGCCATCGTAAGCGCTTTTTTGGCGGAAACAGGCATTGCCAACCACTGGATCGACGTGCGGGACATCATCCGCACCGACAATAATTTCCGGGACGCCAATATTGACTGGGATTTCACCAAACACAAAGTGGAAACCGTCATAAAACCGCTGTTTGCCAATAACGACATCATCCTTACACAGGGTTTTATCGGCGCCACTTCCGATAACGAAAGCACCACCCTGGGCCGCGAAGGCAGCGACTTCACCGCCGCCATCTTTGCCAACCTGCTGGACGCACAATGCCAGGTGATCTGGAAAGATGTGGAAGGCGTGATGAACTGCGACCCGAAACAGTTTCCGGACGCCCAACTGATTGCAGAACTGAATTATGATGAAGTGATCGAAATGGCGTATTATGGCGCGCAGGTGATTCACCCCAAAACCATCAAGCCGCTGCAGAATAAAGGCATTCCCCTCTATGTAAAATGTTTCTTTGATAAGGACCTGCCCGGCACCGTCATCCACAACAAAAGCCTGAAGGGCCTCCCTCCCATTGTGGTGATCAAAAACAACCAGGTGCTCATGCACCTGCATTCCAAAGATTTTTCCTTTGTGGGTGAAAAGCCCATGGCCCACCTGTACCAGTTGCTGGCGGAAACAAATATTCGCCCCAATTTGATACAAACAGGCGCCGTAACCATACAAATATGCCTGGACGACCGCCCGGACAAAATTGAAAAACTGGCGTTCGGCGCATCGGAATTTTTTGAAGTGCAGATTGAAAAAAACCTGGTATTGCTCACCATCCGCCATTACAATGAAGCCATCAAACAGCGACTGATCGAAGGACATACCATCCAACTGCAACAACAGTCGCCGGAAACCATACAGGTGGTAATGGTAAAAAACGGCAGCGGCATTCAATAAAACAAATGCAAATGGCAGGCAACAATCCGATGCTATGCAGGTTGCAATGAGATTTGTTATTCAATTTTAAAAAACCAACATGGAATCACCTGCAGCATATTATCGTGAACAGAGCGCGCACTACACCAAGCTGATTGCACAGGCAAAGGAAAGGTATGTATGGATCGCCGTTTTGAGGCTGGTCAGCTTTATAGCCTTCCTGTTCACCACCTTTCAATGGATCAATGCCCACAGCCAGGTGCTGCTGGTGCTGTCCGTGGTCTTCCAGCTGGTGTTTATAGTGCTCGTGCGTATTGCCGTGCAATTAAACGAACGAAAAGCATTGCTGGAAAAGCTGTTGTTTATAAACAACAATGAAACAGCTGTATTGCAGTACCAACCCAACCAGTTCAACAGCGGAAGCCAGTTTGTTTCGGGTGATGACCATACCGCTGATCTCGATGTATTTGGCGCCAATTCTTTATTTCACCTGCTCAACAGGACCACTACCCATCATGGCATGGACCAACTGGCCGGTCTGCTGCGGGAACCGCTTATGAACAGGGAAGATATCGAAGCATACCAGGCAGCCATTCAAACGCTCAGTCGCCAGGCGGAACTGCGGCAGCTCATTACGGCACATGGGTTATTGCACCAGGAAAGCGAAGGGAATTTGCATCATATTGTTTCATGGGTGCAAACACCACCGATATTGCTTAACCGAAAATGGATAAATATCCTTCGCTTTGTCATCCCCCTCATTAATCTTGTCCTGCTGGGCTACTACCTGGCTACAGATATATATTACCCATTGGTATTGGGCATATTGTCCAGTTGGATGGTAATTGGTGTTTTTGCGCAACGGGTAAACCGGCAACACAGTTTGCTGGGTAAGAAGCAGACCATACTGGAGCAATACGCTGCTGTACTAACCGATTTCACACAGGTGGATACAGGCGCCTCTGCATTGCTGCAACGTGAACAGGCGCTGGCGTCCGCTGCCCACAAGGCCATTAAAAAACTTTCGCGGCTGGCCTCCTTTTTCGACCAGCGATTGAATTTCCTGGTAAACATGCTGCTGAACAGCTTCTTCCTGTACGATATCCAGTGCCTCCGGGCATTGGAACAATGGAAGGCGCAGTACCGCAATCATTTCAACGAATGGATCCATTGTGTGGGCATGATAGAAACGCTGAATTCGCTGGCAACTTTTGCGTATAATTTCCCATCCTTTCACTACCCTACTGTACTGGAAAAATCGCCTGTTATAACCGCCACTGCACTGGCGCATCCGCTGATTCCCGAACAGAAACGAGTGGCAAATGATTGCCATTTTGGCCAAAACGAAAAGCTGGTGCTGGTAACAGGCTCCAACATGTCGGGGAAAACAACCTTTCTCCGCGCACTGGGTGTAAACCTGCTGCTGGCCCGTTGCGGCGCGCCGGTATGTGCTTCATCATTTGCATTCACGCCCATGCATATACGATCGTCCATTCGCGTGAACGATTCCCTGCAGGAGCATACTTCTTATTTCATGGCTGAATTGAAACGCCTTCAACATATTGTTGTACACCTGCAGCAAAGCCCGGTTCCAACCCTGGTGTTGATCGATGAAATTCTCCGGGGCACCAATTCGGAAGACAAAACCCACGGCTCCGAACAATTCATTAAAAAACTCATTCAATACAACTGCCTTACCTTATTTGCCACACATGATCTTGCGCTCAGCAGGCTGGAACAGGAACTGCCCGGGCAGGTGCGCAACTATTGCTTTGAAAGCACCATTCAAAACGGTGAACTACTATTCGATTACAAGCTCCGCACCGGTGTGGCGAAGAACAGGAACGCTTCTTTCCTGATGGAAAAGATGCAGATCATATAAACAGCTTACGGCGCCACCATAGTTTTTCGCTCCACCGTTTGCGCACTGAAATAACCTAGCGCGCCGCCTATGATATTCGTTACCGGGTTGGCAGGCGTAGACCAGTTATTGCCACTCGCGCCCTGCTGCAGGCTGAACCAGTATTTATAGATCCTGTCTTCAATACAAAACATATCCACTACGATGGTATCGCCCGAATGAATGGTGGCATCATCGTCGTCATCATCATAGCGCAGACTGATGGTGGCCGTGTTGCCATCGATCAGTTCATCGCTGTAGATGAATATCTCTTTTTCCTTTCTGCCATTAACATACTGCACAAAGCGGTAGCCATTGCCTCTGCCGGGCGGATCGGTGAACTGTACCTGTACTACCTTGCGGGTTTCCCCAAAAAGGTTATCGTCCTGCACGTAGATGGTATCTATCATTGCCTGTTGCTGCATGGTGGAAACGGCCGTGAATGTTTGTCCCTCCAGTTCCACCAGCAAGGTATACGTCTTCCCTTCTTTTCCGATTAACGAAGGCGCTTCATAAATGCCGGTAGACGTTTCTGTAAAACTGGTCACCACGCCTTCCTCATCTGTTACGCTCACGATAGCGCCGCTAATGCCCGCAAAATCGTTGCCATCGTAAAAGCTTTTGGTGGTGGACACCAGCACCTTGCTGGTACCGGCCTGGTTGCCCACCACGCCTTCTATCACCAAACGTTTTTCCGCATCGTTCAGGTCTACATGAATGACTTTTTCACAGCTCACAGCCAAAACAGCCAACAGCAGGAACATCAAATATGAAATGGATTTATGCATGGTCATCAGAATTTAAAGTTGTAGGAAACAGATGGAACGAATTTGAACAACGCTATACGCACAGCCTCAGTAGTGCCGGGTTTGTCTTTACTGTCGCGAAAATTGATGGTATAGGCATTTTCACGGCCATAGGCATTGTACAAACTGAAGCTCAGTTCAGACGTGTATTTTTTACGTGGTTTGAATATCCATGTAGCACCCAGGTCAAGACGATGGTAAGCCGGCATGCGGTGACCATTGCGTTCGGTATAGTAGTACACCGTTTCATCGCCTATCTGGTATTTGCCGGCCGGGAATGTCACGGCATCGCCGGTATAGTATACCCAGTTGGCAGACAATATCCATTTTTTGTTGAGACGAAAGGAAGCAACAATGGAGATATCGTGCGTTCTGTCCTGCCGCGCATTGTACCATTCGTTGTTATTGATACCGTCGATCTTTCTTTCCGTTTTCGACAAGGTATAACTGATCCACCCGGTAAGGCGCCCGCTCTTTTTCTTTATTTGTGTTTCCAGGCCATATGCCCTGCCTTTGCCAAACAGCAATTGCGTTTCAATAGGGTCTGAAGTAAAAATGTCTGCACCGTCCCGGTAATCCACCTGGTTTTGCATGGTTTTGTAATAGGCTTCTGTAGTGAGTTCATAACGATTGCCTGCCAGGTTTTTATAATAGCCCAGGGAAACCTGGTCAGCAATTTCCGGTTTGATAATGTTGGTACTGGCAATCCATTTATCTGTAGGACTGGTGGTAGTAGAACTGCTGAGCAGGTGCAGGTTCTGCACGTTACGCACATACGAAGCTTTTACCGATGCAGTAGCATTGAACTGGTAGCTGATGGCCAGTCTGGGTTCTGCATTGATATAGGTTTTTACAAAATCGCCACTGCTATAGTGGAAGGTGTCGGTAACTTTTCCATCTGCATCCACTGCGTAATAGTCCCCTTCGCCCAAAATACTGAATGTATTCACCCGCAAACCATAAGTAACATTGATGTGATCGCCTGCCTGCCAGGTATTGCTTGCAAACAAGGCATTTTCCCAGGCATACCGTCTTTCCAACAACAGCGGATTGATGGAAGATTGCCCGGAAGGACGCACTTCACCCGGACGAATGATATGGTAAGTGGAATGCAAACCAAACCGCAAATTATTCCGGTTGTTCAGATACCATTGAAACTCCTGCTTCAGGTTCCAGTCGCGTATCTGGGAAAAGATATCGAAATTATTGGCCCCGTCACGGATATTAATATTGTAATTGTAGTTACTATAGATCAAAGACGTATTGGAAAACAGTTTGTTGCTGAACAGGTGGTTCCAGCGGAGGGTGGCGGTGCTGTTGCCCCAGTCAATACCAAATATATCGCCTGCACCTAACACGTCTTTACCAAAATAGCCCGACAGGTAAATGCGGTCTTTGGGCCCTATAATGTAATTGAGCTTTGCATTCAGGTCATAGAAGTACAGCGTATTCCTGTTGATGGTGGAGTCGCTGGACAATTTCAAAAACATATCGGCATACGTGCGGCGTGCCGACAACAGGAAAGACGACTTTTCCTTTTGTATAGGCCCTTCCACATTGATTTTGGCGGAGATCAGACCAATGCCGCCACCTACGCCGTATTCCTTGTTATTGCCATCATTCATTTTAATATCCAGCACGGATGACAGTCGCCCGCCATACTGCGCGGGCATACCGCCTTTGTATACTGTAATATCTTTAATGGCATCGGAATTAAAAGTGGAAAAAAATCCCAGCAGGTGCGAAGCATTGTATACGGTCGCTTCGTCCAGCAAAATCAGGTTCTGGTCTGCCGCGCCGCCACGCACATAAAATCCACTGTTGCCATCGCCGGCCGATTTGATGCCCGGCAACAGCTGGATGGTTTTGAGAATATCCCTTTCGCCGAACAATACCGGGATATTGCTGACTTCGCGCACCGTAAGTCGTTCAATACCCATTTGCGGACTGCTGATGCTACGGCCGCGTGAAGCGGAAACAGTCACACTGTCGAGGGTGGCGGATGCTTCCTGCAGGGTAACAGGAATACGCATATCCTTGTTCAGTACCACCTTTAATTTGCGCGATTGCATGCCCACGCCGCTAATCTCCAGTTCATAGGTGCCTTTGGGAAGCGTGAGTGAGAAAAAACCGTACTCATTGCTGGTGGTGCCGGTGTTTCCTGCTTTAATGGTTGCGCCAATAATCGTTTCGCCTGTCTTTTGTGCGGTGATGGTGCCGCTGATAGTAAATCTTTCCTGGGCCCGGGCAATATGTACAATCAATAATATTGCCCCAAGCAACATACATTGTTTCATGGTTTTGATTTGATCAGTAAATGGACAACCGGGGAGTGAATTACCCCTATCAATTTTTTCGTATGGCAGAAAGTTGGAATGTAAAGAACAGCAGGTGTGCAGGGACTGCTGTTAGTGCGCAATAACGGGCAAATATAATGGAGGTGTGCGGGTGGTTGAAGTTTTTGCGTGGCAATTTATATGAACGGAAAACGATTGCTGTGGTGCTTTGAGGATTTTTTTGTCTGAAACCATCCGCTTCCGCCGCGTCGAGGGACTGCGGCAGTCAGCAGCAGCGCCGGTGGCGCCGTTATCACAAAATTTTGAAATTTCAGACCGATTGGTCTATTTTTGTTTTATCATGTTATCAAAATCAGACCGCACCAGGCAATTGATTATTGAAAAATCAGCACCGATTTTCAATAAGAAAGGGTATTCGGCCACTACCATGGCCGATATTATCCGTGCTACCGGTCTGGCCAAAGGAGGCATTTACGGAAACTTCAGCAGCAAAGATGAAATTGCCGTTGCCGCGTTTGAATATGCGTATGACCTGCTGAAAGAAGAGTTGCGTTTCAAAATCAAACAGCAAAAGACGGCCAAAGACAAGCTGTTTGCCATTTTGCAATACTATCGTAATTACACTGCCCGTCCTTCCATTGACGGTGGCTGTCCCCTGCTGAATACCGCTATCGATGCCGACGACAATATTCCCTTTCTCAAGAAAAAGGCAAAAGCGGCGCTCGAAGAAATGGTGGATTCGCTGGCATATATTATTCAGAAAGGAATTGATAAGGGAGAATTCACCCCAGCCATTGATGCGACGCATGAAGCGGAAAACATGTTTGCGCTAATTGAAGGCGGGATCATGATGTCGAAGCTGAGGGACCATCCCAAAACGCTCAACCGTATCCTGAACGATCTGAAAGAACGGATTGAAACCTGGACGAAACCATAACTATTTTTTTAACCATAAAAAGACCGGTCGGTCTAAAAACCATTCAATGGAAAAATTGCTTCGCTCCGAATACATGATCCGCTTCAGCGACTGCGACCTGTTTGGGCATCTCAACAATGCACGGTACATCAACTATTTCCTGGACGCACGGGAAGATCACCTGCGTAAATATTACGATATAGACCTGCAGACATTTTACAAACAGGGACTTAGCTGGTTTGTAGCCGGTCATGAAATATTGTACCTCCGTCCCGCCTTATACAATGAAAAAGTGGTGATCACGTCTGCTACCATTCACCACTCGCCTGATAGCTTCTGGGTGGAATTTGTGATGATGGACGAACAGGAAACCCACCTGAAATCCGTGATGTGGACAAAGTTCGTTCCTGTGAATGTAAAAACCGGCAGGAAAGAAAATCATCCGGAATCTTTCATGGAGTTCGCACGACAGATTACCGTAGAAGGCATCAATGTGGAAGCTGGTTTAAAGCAGCGGATTGGCACGTTGATGGCTATGCGTAAATCGGCGGTGGCGCAGTAATGAAGGTTGCTTACAGGTGCTTCACCCCTACCATCGCATTCTTTTCCGGGTCCCAGATTTTTAATTTGAAACAGGCGATGATATCCATCGGATGCAACGACGTGGTTTTAGCCTGTTGCAATTCAGGAATCGCCGCCATCGCTTCCGGCAGTCGATAAAACGGTATACGTGCGTTGAGATGATGAACATGATGGTACCCGATATTCGCCGTCACCCATTTCCAGAACGGGTTCATCACCATATAGCTGGAGGAGCTGATGGCAGCTTCTTCATAACACCATTCTTCCTTTTCACGGAACGTAACGCCGGGAAAGTTGTGCTGTGCATAAAAGAGATAAGCACCAAGCATAAACGCCAGCATAAACGGCACAACAAACGATAATAGCCACGCTAACCAGCCGAGGTACACAAATATCAGCGCACTGGCGCCTGCATGTACGATTAGCGCTATTAGCGAATCCCAATGTCGTCTGGGCGCGCTCAAAAACGAGTTGACGCACATCCCGTAAATGAACATTGTATAATATCCGAAGAAAATAGTGAGCGGATGCCGCACCGCCAGGTATGCCCTGCGTTCTGCAGGGGTTGACTGTAAAAACTTCTGCTTCGTCATAATAGGATAAGAACCTATGCTGGCGCTGAACAATTTGCAATTGTGATTGTGATGGTAATCGTGCGAACGCTTCCAGATACTGGCAGGCGCCAGGATGAACACGCCATATAACTTGAACAATATATTGGCCGCTACAGAACGATGCAGTATGGTATGATGCTGGTGATCGTGATAAATTACAAACATACGCACCATCAGCAGTCCTGATGCAATGCTGCATGCCATGCGCAACCACAGGTTTTCAAAAATGAAGATTCCTGAAAAGGAGGCCATTAACATAACAAGGGTGGTCAAACTGTACATCCAGCTTTTCCACCGGATTTCTTTGGCGAAGGGTTTGGTGGCAAGGATTAACTGCTTGCCGGGATTCATGTGCATGAAATGAACGTTAAAATGCTTATTAAAATGATTGGTCAAACGGGGTTTAATGTAAGGGCTTCCGGTCGCGCGTGCTTCCAGCGACGATGTGTCCATAGCCATGTTTCGGGACTTTCAGAGATATCCCGTTCCAGTCTTTGCGTGTGCAAGCGTGAAATTTCTCCATCGGAAGTAAGCGCAGGTTGTTCACACAACACTTCTGCGCAGATAGTATAATAACCGCGTTTCAGTCTTTTTATTGTTACATACACCACCGGATAATTCATTTTGCGGGCAATTTTCTCTGTGCCCCAGAATACGGGGGTGTCCTGGTTGAGAAAAGTGGTCCAGAAGGCATTATCGGGTTGCGGTGTCTGGTCGGCTATAAAAGCGGTAGCACTTACCACAGGTTTATGCCGCACCATATCTTTAAACGTTTCGCGCATGGCTATTAAACCGGTACCAAAACGTGTGCGCATACGGTACATCAGTCCGTTAAAAAATTTATTGGTAAGCGGATGATACACCACATATAATTTTTGTTGACAGCAAAGACTGAAGGTATTGCCTGCCCATTCCCAGTTGCCGTAATGTCCCATCACCAGGATGATGCTTTTACCTTCTTTATGATACCTGTCGAAAATTGCCTGCGCTGCAGGGTCCATCGAACAATGGCGCAACATAGTTCGTTTGCTGATGGTGAGGGTTTTGAAAGTTTCCGGAAAGAGATCGCACAGGTAGTGATAAAAATGCTTGCACAGTCGTTGTATCTCAGCTTCAGATTTATCCGGGAAGGCATTGCGCAGGTTTTGCAATGCTATTTTCTTGCGGTATCCCAATACATAATAGAGCAGGAAATAAAAACCATCACACACTCTATACAGCACCGGAAATGGAAGAATGGATATCAGATAGAGAAATGGCAGCGAAATGTAATAAATCAGGCCTTGCATCTGATGTAATATAAGGAAAAGGAATGAGAAGTGGGGAATTAATTTATTGTTATAATATTTCCCTGGCGTCTCACGCCTTTTTCTTCTTTTTTGCCCTGGATGATTGCGCCCTGTCATTAAACGCCAGTGCGAGGTTTACCCAGTAATCGAAATCTTTTTTGGCCCGATATCCTTCTTCGCTAATATACCCATAACCTTTGTACTCCCTGCCTTTCATAACCACGGTGCGAAAACCTTTTTTGTGTTTCACCTCTGCTTCCAGTGCGGGATCAAAGCGGACCATCAGGTCATTACCGCTAACATTGATGCACATCTTATCATTTACCAGAAAGGCAAGGCCCCTGAACATTTTCTTCTCCGTTACATTGGGCAGGTGCGACAAAGCGTCGCGTACATCGGCAGCAAGTTTTTCACTATAGGCCATAAAAAGTTATTTGTTAAGGTTAGCAAGATGTTCAGGCTTCCGCCAATTTAGATAAAATTCTATTCTTTTTTGGAATTCCAATCTATGGATAAATAATTTACGTTAATGCACACACTAAATTGCATAGTCGGATGCTTTTTCCTTTTAACGCAATCCATTCTGGTATGGAAAAGCACTTCATCAATATGGAAAATATTGACTTAAATTCTCCTGCACTGCCAGGAAATTCTTTAAGCCTTGAGGCATTCGGGAAATTGATGTTCGAAGCAGCAAACCAACCAACGGTTGATTTTGACGAAGGCACAATGGTTTGCAATAAGGCAGCAATTGTTAAACCGTTCAAAGTATGGCTGCCGTTATGCAATAAAAAAAGCCCCTGCATTACGCAAGGGCTCTATATCTTTCAAATCTTTTAGTCCAGCTATTCTTACTTCACCTCCTCATACTCCGCGTCCGTTACATTCTCTCCACCAGCGCCGCTCTGTCCACCCTGCTGTCCCTGCTGGCCAGCGGCCTGACCCTGGGTAGCTTTATAAAGCTCTTCGCTGGCTGCAGTCCAGGCGGTGTTCATTTCCGCCATGGCGGCGTCAATGGCTGTCATATCCTGCGACTTGTGCGCTTCTTTCAGTTTGTTCAAAGCCGTTTCAATCGGAGCTTTCTTATCGCCAGGGATTTTGTCGCCATATTCGCGCAACTGCTTTTCGGTCTGGAAGATTAGGCTGTCGGCCTGGTTCAGTTTTTCTACACGCTCACGGGCAGCCTTGTCCGCAGCTTCGTTGGCGCGGGCTTCAGCTTTCATCCGTTCCACTTCTTCCTTACTCAAACCGCTGCCGGCTTCTATGCGGATCTTCTGTTCCTTACCGGTGCCCTTATCCTTGGCGGTTACATGCAGAATACCGTTGGCGTCGATGTCGAACGTTACTTCAATCTGCGGCACACCGCGCGGTGCGGGCGGAATATCGGTCAACTGGAAGCGGCCCAGGCTCTTGTTCTGGTTGGCCATCGGGCGCTCACCCTGCAATACGTGAATTTCCACTGCAGGCTGGTTGTCGCTGGCTGTTGAGAAGATTTCCGACTTCTTCGTCGGGATGGTGGTATTGGCATCGATCAGGCGGGTCATTACACCACCCATGGTTTCGATACCGAGGCTCAGCGGCGTAACGTCCAGCAGCAGCACGTCCTTCACTTCACCAGTCAGCACGGCGCCCTGGATAGCAGCACCTACAGCAACTACTTCATCGGGGTTAACGCCTTTATTGGGTTTCTTGCCAAAGAATTTCTCTACGATCTCCTGTACTTTGGGGATGCGGGTGCTACCACCAACAAGGATCACTTCGTCGATTTGCGAAGCGGTTAAGCCGGCGTCTTTCAAAGCCTGTTCGCAAGGCTTCAGACAGCGTTCAAACAGGCGGTCAGCCAGCTGCTCGAATTTTGCACGGCTCAGTTTCTTTACCAGGTGTTTCGGCACACCGTCTACGGCAGTGATGTAGGGCAGGTTGATCTCCGTTTCGCTGGAAGACGACAGTTCGATCTTGGCTTTTTCAGCGGCTTCTTTCAAACGCTGCAAAGCCATCGGGTCTTTGCGCAGGTCAACGGCTTCATCGTTCTTGAATTCGTCGGCCAGCCAGTCCATGATCACCTTGTCGAAGTCGTCGCCACCGAGGTGGGTATCACCATTGGTGCTCTTCACTTCAAACACGCCGTCGCCCAGTTCCAGGATGGAAATATCGAACGTACCGCCACCGAGGTCGAATACGGCTATTTTCTGGTCGTGTTTGCCTTTGTCGAGACCATAAGCCAGAGCGGCAGCAGTGGGCTCGTTCACAATACGACGAACCGTCAGACCGGCTATTTCACCTGCCTCTTTGGTGGCCTGACGCTGGGCGTCGTTAAAGTAAGCCGGAACGGTAATTACGGCCTCATGCACTTCCTGGCCCAGGTAATCTTCTGCCGTTTTCTTCATTTTCTGAAGAATCATGGCAGAAATTTCCTGCGGCGTATATAAACGACCATCTATGTCAATACGTACGGTATTATTGTCACCTTTCACTACCTTATAGCTCCAATGGCTGATCTCTTCGGTCACTTCATCAAAACGGCGGCCCATGAAACGTTTAACACTCATAATGGTGTTATGGGGGTTGGTAATGGCCTGGCGCTTGGCCGGGTCACCTACTTTCCGTTCGCCGTTTTTGAGAAAAGCCACTACAGACGGGGTGGTACGGCGTCCCTCATCATTGGCTATCACCACCGGTTCATTGCCCTCCATAACTGACACGCAGCTATTGGTAGTACCGAGGTCTATTCCTATAATCTTTGCCATACTTGCTATGTTTTATGTTCCCTAATGGTTATCAATGATTATGCCGCACGGCAGGAAAGTGAAAAAATGGCAGTTTGGCGGGGAGGGCCAATGCTGTGCAGCAATACAGGGAGGTGCGCAGAAGAGCCGGGTGGTGAGGAAGACGAAATAAACAATACCACTTTCCGGTTATTGGCCACTTCCTTTTTGTACCATTACTTTATAAGTTATTTTGCACTCCCTGCCGCCTGACCGAAAAAGCCAATTAATCTATTATATGTTTGGGACCAGCCTCTCCAACCTGCCTTTGCACGTGTTTTTCATTTACCCGGCATACTTAATCCTGTTCCGGTCAACCCCTATTGTTCACCCTAACCCTGCAATCACCGGTTAATGATCAGGGTAAAAATCACCAAACAAGGTTTTATCCGAAAAGGGCCGGGCAGAAGTTATGCGCCTGTTGGCGCCATTTTTCCCAGCCAGAAAGTACTGGTGATGGATGGAGTGGAAGAAGGCGAAGCATGGCAGGGCATCAGCAAATGGTATTACCAGTTTAACAACAATAAAGAAAAACAGTATTTCTGGGCAGGAAACGCCACCCCGCTTGATCAAACCACAATCGTAAGCCCCCCGACCGCTACTCACCGCAATACTTCCATACCCACTCTTTCCCTTTTCACCTCCCCCATCATCCCCACCCTCGGCATTGACCAGATCTGGGCCGATGGTGAACGGGGCGATCTAGCCAAAGTAGCCATCCTCGACAGCGGCATTGCCCTCAATTGCCCCGATCTCACCGGGGCCGTCAGCAATACCTCCCGCAACGGCATCGCCCCTATGAAAAATTTTTTGTCAAACAGCAGGAACAGGAACGATGATTCCGGAGATGTGCCAAACAGCAGGAGCAGGAACGATGATTCCGGAGATGTGTCAAATAGCGAGCGCAGGGATGACGATAACAGACATGTGCCCAACAGCGGGAACCAGGATGATGCTTCCATAAATATCCCAACCAACCAGAACATGGACGACGATTACGGGCATGGCTCCCATTGCGCCGGGCTGATCGCTTCACGCAACCAGCAGCATATCGTAGGCGTTGCGCCGGCCTGCCAGTTGTATGTAGGCAAAATCCGCGATGCCCGCACCAATGTGCGCATACCCACGTTGCTGGAAGGCATTCGCTGGGCGGCAGGATTGGAACCCGATAGTCCGCACGACATCGATATCATATCGGTGAGTCATGGCAGTTTGCTGAACCATCCCGATATGCAGCCGGTGATCAACCAGGTGCTGGCCAATAATAAAATACTTGTTTGCGCCATCGGCAACCGCGCACAGGGCGGCATACCTACAGGAGGCTTTTATCCTGCCGTCTTACCAGGCGTGATTTCAGTAGGCGCCGTTGACCTGCAAAACAATTTCCTCCCTTTCAATTACGAGTTTGACAACCTTACCATTTGCTGCCCGGGAGAAGCCATATTTTCGTACGGCGTACAAGGTGTGTTGGAACAACAAAGCGGCACCAGCCAGGCAACAGCCATATGCGCCGGCGTGATAGCGCTGCTGGTATCGCATCTAAAAAAGCGGCGCGCCGACAATATACCGCAGACCATTATGCGCTTATTGCTTTCAAGCGAAAGCCGTACCACTGACAACAATTACCAGTACCGGTTTATGAACGCTATTCAATTATACAAGACCATTCATTAAAACCTCATGAAAAAAGCCATTGTTATCGTACTGCTGCTCACGACTCTTTCGCCACAATTCAGCAATGCACAGCTTTATTATGATGCGAAGTCGCTGAGGGAATCGTTGGACGCAGATGGACATTTTGGTTTGAACCATCTACCGTTATTCCGCAAATACTGTCCCGGCATGAACGACAATACCATTGTCCAACGCATTTTCGAAAACCCTTTTCTTACTCATTATTTTGATGATGCCAGTTCCGCATCCCTCGGGGCATTTGCCGGTTCCACTTCAGTTGCAGGTACTGTTGCCGGCATAAACGTGACCAATTTTGCCGATGGCCTCGCCCGCTTCCTCGTGGCCCGCTTCCGCGAAGAATTGTCCATAACTTTTTTTGAAAAGTTCAAACAGGCCCTACAGCAAAGCGAATATGAGGATTTGCGACGATTGTTTCCGGAAACCTATAAACTGCTATTGACAATCGGCGAAGATATCTACCGGTTTAATGCTTTTCTTTCTGCCATGCGGGAAACGTTTATAAAAGACCTTTCCAATCTCTACACCAACTTCCAATCAATATTACAGCTCGACAAATACCAACAGTTTTTTGAACAGCATATAGAACTGCGCACCATCATGCTCAATGCCCTTTATTTCATCAACCAATATGCCAACGGCGTACATCCCGGCGCAGTGCTGGCCTCCTATGAGCCTGATCTGGTGCTGCACTTCCGCGACACGGTGCTGCAATCCAATATCAGGAATTGTGTGGCCACCCTGCAGTTGTTCTCCAATTCCCTTCAATCCTTATCGCCGGACCATTGGTGGGTGCCCGCCGACAGTGTGCGCCGGTTGTTGCAGGACCAGCCCGGCAGAGACTTGTACTTCGGCCTGATCTATCTGCAGGCATCCAACAAAAACATCCGGTTCCAAAGCAGTAATGGAACATTTCGGTTAGATAGCATCCTGGCACAGGCCAAACGCATAGACAATACCGTTACGAAATTCAGGGAGTATGTCGGCAGGATTATGGACAATGTACAGGAAATTAACGAGTACATAACCGCACTAAAAAATAAACCTAAGGCCGCTATTGATTTCAACGACTACTATACCCTCTATATGAGCGCGATTGATCTGCTACAGCATGGATTATCCTTTATTGACCTGCCATTGGTAGACCTGGGCGCCGTTACCGAAGCCTCTATAAGAAGAGAATCCATCCGCTGGACCATGGTAACCCGCAGTTGCGGAGAGCTGTATGTGGATGTTCGCACCCAAAACTATTCTTCTGCTATTATCAACACCGTGAGCATTCTCGATTCTGTATTCAAGGATACTCTCAACAGCAACCTTCGGCAGAATATTTTGCGCTATGGCACCTTTATGGCCAATGTGGCCACCGCCCAAAACAGCGATGAAGTGAAGGCGGCCATCGAAGCCATTGCTTTGCCTGCAGGCAGTGCTTCCATCAAGAAAAAATCACGGTTCAATATTGCTTTAAATGCGTACGTAGGCGGATTTTATGGCAATGAGTTTCTGGCAAACAAAGCCGGTTCGCAATGGAAACATATTACTGGCATCGCGGCGCCGGTAGGCATCACGGTTAGCAGGCCACTGCATTTCCCCTTTCGTGATGGCAGCATCAGCGCTTTCGTTTCATTGATCGATGTGGGCGCCTTTGCCAGCTACCGGCTCAACGACGACAGCACTGCCAATCTCCCCGAAGTAACCCTGCAGAATATATTTGCACCCGGATTGGGTTTGGTATACGGTATTCCAAAAATACCCGTATCTTTAGGCTACACCTATCAGTTAGGCCCGGCGTTGCGCGAAATAAACCCGGAAGCGGCCACCAAATCGGACCGTATGAACAAACGCTGGCAGTTTTTTATAGCTGTAGATATTCCTTTAATCAATTTTTATACGAAGTCAAGATAAGGACAGATCGGCAGTCGTGCCGGTAAGCTACAGCCCCAGCCTGGGTATACCATTAAACTTTATTTATGAAAATCGTTAACCACTTGCTGTATGATGATAACGACCAGCCGGTCCTTTTTAAACCTACTCCCAACAAGGGAGGCAGTTTCAAGCCGCAATATATCGTGATGCATAATACCGCCGCTACGAAAGCTGCTGGTTCCATCGATTGGTTTTTATCTCCCGCGTCAAAAGCGTCAGCACACCTGCTGATCGACAGGGATGGCAGTGTTGTACAGTTCGCGCCCTTTAATGTGATTACCTGGCATGCAGGCGCAAGCAGGTGGAAGGGATTGTCGGGCCTGAATAAACATGCTATTGGTATAGAACTCGTGAATGGTAGCCGGTTAAAAAAATCCGGCAGGCAATGGATTTGTCCGGAAGACGGGCATATTGTTCCTGAAGAGGAAGTGATCATGGCTGCGCATAAGCACGAACGGGAAGGTTTTGCCTGGCATGTATATGCTGCAGAACAATTACAGGTGGCGGTGGAGATTGCCAAACAACTGGCAGCCACTTACAACATAAGAGACATCATCGGTCATGATGATATTGCGCCGATGCGCAAAACCGATCCCGGCCCGGCCTTCCCCATGGAAAATTTTCGTTTGCAGGTATTGGGCAGAAAAGAAACCGAGCCACACATTCTCCGCACGGCCACGCGCGTAAATATTCGCAGTGGGCCGGGCACGCATTTCCCTTTAATTGCCAAACCACTTCCGAAAAATACCGTAGTGCAGGTGTTGCAGGAATCGCAGACGTATTGCCTGGTGCACCTGCCTGGCGATGCCGGCTTTGATACGGAACTGGAGGGTTGGGTGTATAAAAAATACCTGGTAGCAATCGGGTGGTGAGCAGGGGCCCTCAGGGCCTGATCATGCTGATGGCTTGTTTTTTTCATCCGCCACCCTCGCAGGCTGCGGGGCTACCCTGAAGGTAAAATACTTTTGGGTGGCAAAGCTGAAAGTAACCACAATAACAGTGGTCAATATCTTGGCCACCGTAGGAAATAAATGGAATTGCTCCACAAACAGTTTAATAAAGATATAATTGAGGCCAATGCATACAGCCACCAGCAAACCATAGCGGAACAACTGGACCCGCCCCCGCAAGGTTGACCCCGGAAACACGATATACCTGTTCAGGTAAAAACCCGTAGGAAAACTTATCATAAAAGCAAGCAGGAAGGCCGCAATATGGGGCTTGATAGCTATGAGCGGCGTATAGAGTATCTCCTTCTGCAGTATAAAATTGTAGCTGATAAAATAGATGAAAATGTCCAGTAGCGTATTGCCGCCCCCACAAGCCGCATACCGGAAGGTTTGCAATGGCATGAGCCTTCTGAACGGCGGATAGAAAAAATCTATAAACGCTATAATCCGGTCTTTCACCATTCAACCAATTCAGGTAAGTGAATAAGCAATAAGGGGCAAAGGTAAGGTAATATAATGAGTTGCAGGTTGCAGTTCAGCTACCGTTTACATATTCAGTAGGCCGCGAGGCGCTATTATGCTCATGCATGGAAAGGCCCTCAACAGCAACGCAGCATTTGAAATGATGGATTGGCCGTAACGCTGTACCAGGAAACAATGAATCCCGAAACTATACTTATTTTTGCAGCCTTAAATTTTTTGCATGGGAGTTGTTTCGGAAATACAATCAGCAGTCTGTATCCAGGTAAAAGAATTGTTTGGCATAGCAATTGAACCGGGCGCCATACCGGTGAATGAAACCAAACCGGAATTTGAAGGCGATTATACCGTTGTGCTGTTTGCCCTGGTGAAAACATTGAAAAAATCACCGGAAGCATTGGGCAAGGAACTCGGCGACAGCCTCACGGCCAAAGTGCCGCACCTGGTGAGCGGATACAATGTTATCAAGGGGTTTCTCAACCTGGTGATTGCAGAGAGCCGCTGGTTGCAATTCCTGCAACAACATTATAATGTGGAGCACTATGGCGTGAAGCCCTCCAACGGCAAACGCGTCATGATCGAATACTCCTCTCCCAACACCAATAAACCGCTCCACCTCGGTCACCTGCGCAACAACTTTCTGGGCTGGAGCATTGCCGCCATCTATAAAGCCAATGGCTATGATGTGGTGAAAACCTGCATTGCCAACGACCGCGGTATTCATATTTGTAAAAGCATGATCGCCTGGCAACTGTTTGCCAATGGCGCTACTCCTCAAAGCACCGGCATCAAAGGCGATCACCTGGTAGGCGATTATTATGTGCGCTTTGGCGTTGAACACAAGAAACAGGTGGAGGAACTAATGCAGCAGGGCATGTCCAAAGAAGAAGCAGAAAAGGAAGCGCCCATTATGAAAGCCGCCCAGCAAATGCTGGTTGACTGGGAAGCCGGCAAAAAAGAAGTGGTGGACCTGTGGAAAATGATGAACAGTTGGGTATACGAAGGCTTTGATATAACGTACAAGCGCATAGGCAGCGACTTCGATAAAATCTATTACGAGAGCGATACCTACCTGCTGGGTAAACAAATGGTGCAGGAAGGATTGCAGAAAGGGGTTTTCATACAAAAAGATGACGGCAGCGTATGGATAGACCTTACCGGCGACGGACTGGATGAAAAAATTGTACAGCGTCGCGATGGCACGGCTGTGTATATCACACAGGACATCGGGCTGGCGCAATTAAAACAGCAGGAATTCCCCTCCGATCTCAGTATTTATGTAGTAGGTGACGAGCAGAACTATCATTTCAAAGTATTAAAACTCATTTGCCAGAAATTAGGATTGCCTGCGGCAGATGGCATTTACCACCTCAGTTACGGTATGGTGGAATTGCCTACCGGCCGGATGAAAACAAGAGAAGGTACCGTGGTAGATGCAGATGATATTCTCGATGAAATGGTAGAAGAAGCCCGCCGCAAAACGCAGGAACAGGGCAAAACAGCAGGCTTTACCCCGGAAGAACTGCAGTCGCTGTATGAAATGATCGGCGTAGGTGGTATCAAGTTTTTCCTGCTCCGCGTTGACCCCAAAAAGCGGATGGTATTCAATCCTGAAGAATCCATTGACCTGCATGGTTTCACCGCCACCTTTATTCAATATGCGCATGCACGCATAAAATCCATTCTGCGCCAGGAACAACCCAGGGGAACCGACACAGGGAATACCTTGTTCCCCCAGGAAAAGAAACTCATCGTATTGCTGGAACAATATCCCGCCATGCTGGAACAGGCCTGTGTAGAAATGAATCCCAGCGTACTGGCCACCTATCTCTTTGCCCTGGCAAAAGCATACAATTCCTTCTATACCTCCCACTCCGTGCTCAATGCCGAATCGCCGGAGAAGAAAGAATTGCGCCTGCAAGTTTCTCAGCTAACCGTGAACGTTATACGGCATGCTATGGGATTGTTGGGGATTAAGGTCCCGGAGAGAATGTAATCCGTTTGCCTGGGCCGGCATGCCGGAAACGGGAGGCTGTGGGACTAAAAATCATCCATTAAACAGCAGGCGAGAATTCTTTTGCCTGGAATTTCCACATGTTGCCCAAAATTTGCCAATCCTTATGTATATATTACTGGTTCAACCTTTGCTTGCGTTCATCGCCTTACCCTAAAAAAAATCCCGCCGGAGCGGGACTTGTGTTCGCAGTTGGTATTGGTTACGCAGACATTACCATACATTTTTCGTGCACCATTTGCAGTTTCTGTTTGGTGCCCCTACTTACCGTAATCAATCCGGCAGTAGTGTAATCATATGCTTTCCCTCGTTCAAAGGGGATGTGAGTCATTTGTTTCAACACATGGCAGCTTTGCGTTTCTCCTCTTTGCTTTGGCCGCGGTTGAATGTATTTCACCTTCTCACCGGGAAATCCCCCCCACTCCTTTTTCACAAAAAACAGCAACCGGCCACAGCAAACAAATCGGGTACGAATTTTCCGTCCTCAATTCAATTCACCTCTTTGCATCGGTCCACACATTTTCTGCGGGACGATCTGATGGCAGACAATCAAACAGCATCGTCTGCTGCATACAAATTCAATCCTGCAGTAAAGTTTGGTTTGATATTGTGATGGCTTGCCGGAAAAACCGCCGGGCTAACGGAAACACAACCCAGGTCCGGCTCGTTGCCATTCAGTTTCAGATTGGTAATCCCTGCGCCCTATCGGCTGCAAGGCTGCGTATGCCACTGCTCATGTGATGCGCATATGGTTCATAAGCAGAAAAGGAGTTTAATGGTTTGGTCTGGTCGGTGATCACTGTTGTCGGATACCTTAGTGTGGTTCAGCTGTGGTGTACTCCTGCCTGTAACTTCTTCCGCGTGGGTTTTCGCCTTGGTACTGGATATGAGGTAACAATCGTCCTGCCTGTATTGATTTTTATCAAATCGCACCCCTTCTATAAAGCCTTTCTTCGCATTACCGTTCTATTGATCAGGGTCAGAACGCAACTGTAAAGTCTTTAGACAAGGATAGTGGCAAGGTTGCTGCAAGAAAATAAAAATTTTTAAAGTTTGGTAGTCCGGCCCCCCACATTTAACGCACAATTGTCACCGACCCCTTCCCGGGCGGCCGTCCGTTTTTAGGATGAATCACCCAATAATACGTTCCAACCGGTAGCGGGCGACCATTAAGGGTCCCATCCCAGGGCCGGGTATACCCTACCGAATAATATACCCGCTGTCCATAGCGGTTATATATCTCCACGATACAATCTGGATATTTTTCCAGGTTTTTGATAATCCAGGTATCGTTAATGCCATCGCCATTGGGCGAAAAGGCATTCGGGATGACCGGTTGGCGCAGCACTTTTACCTCCACCGCATCACTGGCCGTGCATCCTTCGGCAGAATACACGGTGAGTACATAAGTGATGTCGTCGGGAGGCGATGCCTTCGGCGTGAGTATTTCGGTATTGTCCAGCCCCAGCGCCGGCGACCACACCATGCGGGCCGCGTTGGATTGACCGTCGAGTTGCACCTGCGCCCCGTCCAGCACCCGCTTGTCGGGACCGGCGCTCACCTTCGGCGTGGGGTACACCAGTTGCTGCTGCTCCGCCTCACTGCTGCAACCATTGGCCGCATCAAAGCGATATCGGATAGTATGCAACCCCGGACCGGCCGTTCGCGGATTGAAGAAACCGGCACTGGTAGTACCCGGACCACTCCAGGTACCCTTGCCCACAAGACCATAAATTTCCGAAGCCGCCTTAAATAAATAGGGAACCGCTTCTTCACAAACCGGCGCCAGGTTATCAAACAGGATACCGGGACTGGCCTTGACGGTAATCACTTCATCGCGCTGGCTGATGCAATTCATACCGGAATACGCCACATACCGGATGCGGAAAGTTTTAGTGGCCGGCACGCCAAAGTAAGGGTACCGGTGACTGTATACCTTGCCGCGCACCGGCTCTTCATCAATTGTACTGATGGTGGGATCATTGTCATAATCCCAGAAAATTTCCACCCGCACCACACTGCCATAATCTACGGTGGAAGCATCGGTGATCAGCACATCCTGGTTGGAACACAATTGATCGGGAGCGACCACCACAAAACCCGCTTGCGGCTGGCTGCCATTCACCACAAAAGGCGATGTTTTGGAATGTACACAGCCATCTTTGGAAACTACCGTCAGCTTCACCTGGTACAGACCGGTAGCTGTGTAACTGTGCTCACCATGCTGTTGCGCAGCAGTGCTGCCATCGCCAAACTCCCAATGATGGGTGAGCAGCTGCGTGCTGCCATCGGCAATAGTGCTTTTATCGGTAAAATGCGCTATGGGATCATTGATACAAATTTCCGGCAAGTCGAAGTCTGCATGAGGAAGATGATGTACCGTTACCGGTAAAGTGAACGGCTCACTGATGCACCCGTCGCCGCTTTCGGCCACGAGCGTTACATTGTAGGTGCCAGCGGTATCATATACGTGCTGGATAATGTTGTTCTGGTGGGCGGTGAGCTGCGAACCGTCGCCAAAGTTCCATATCCATTTTACTATGGTGGAAGCGGAAACAGTGGTCTGGTCTGCAAAACTGCTGCCCCGCTTTTCGCACAACACTGATGATGGTGCAAAGGAAGCCTGGGGAGGATGCGTGATGACCACTTCCTTGGTGATGGTGTCGGACAAACAGCCGATATCCGTAATGGCCGAATGGCGCACCATGTATTTACCTGCCGCTGCGTAGGTATATTCCGGGCTGCGCGAATAGTCGATACTACCGGGCTGACCATCTCCAAAATCCCAATACCACATGGCGGCGGGCCGACCCAGCCCATTGGTATTGTCCTGGAACTGCACAGGTCCCGCGGTGCAGGGCGTATAGGTAAACAATGCATCGGCGCGCGGCCGGTCGAAAATTTCCAGGTCGTATTCAATCAACTGTTCCCCACTGCAGCCATCAACGGTTGGGTTGACCACCAGCAGTGAAATGGGATAAGTACCAATGGTGTTGATCTGGTAAGAAGTGTCCAGCAGGTAGCGGTACAATGTTCTGCCATTTACCACCCAGGTGGAATCGTACACCGGCGATTGAATAGTGGTATCGGGAAAAAGCCCATTGAACCGCCAGGTAATTTTCACCGGTTGGTACGGGAAGGTGATGTAAAACTTGAACGGCGACCGCACGCAACCGGCAGGAAAGTTTACCGAAGCGTAATCATTTTTAATGGTTACAAACTGGTACAGGTCTTTCAGGTTGGTGCCGGCAGAATAGGCATACGACTCGGCATTGCCAAACCCATAGGCAATGGCATTGAATGGCGAGTCGCAGGTAATGGTATGGGTGCCTGCCGTAACCGGTATCTGTGCATATACATAACCCGGCGCATTGGGGTGTGGCTGGAACGACAAGCCAGGTGGCGCACCGCCATCAATCCTGAAACTGTTGACAGCACCGGGCGATTGCTTCAGTACCACATTGATGAAATGCTGGTTGATGTTGGTGCCAACCACAGGTTGCATGGAGTTGAGGGTAACGCGGGAAACCGTCTGTTCCACCGGGTTCAAAAAAATCATGTCCGGATCACCTTCTCCCGAATTGGGACAACCCTGGGTGGTAAAGTATTGCGCCACCATGATCGGCTTGTCAGACGAAATATGATTGGGCGTTGACGAGGAAAAAGTATGATACCGACCATTCACAAAACTGGCGGCGGGAATTTCAATGCCATTCAATTTTACAATGGCCGAAGGGTCTGATTTAAAAATGCGGAAATAATTGACCTGGCTCCTGCGCTGCGGTTCGTTAATGCTCGGCACCGTGATATAGGTTTTGCCCCAGGTGGCTGTGGAGTACATCTGTTGATACAGGTTGTCTGAAGTACCGGGTCCACCGCAGCCAATGGCAATCTTGCCACTGCCGCAATACACGGCGATGCGTTTACAGCCGGAACCAGTGTTGAGCGTGCGGATGGAAGAACCGGTGAGATCCTCATCGGACAGCACCTGGTACACCTGCCCCTGCTGCAGCGTAACGATAAAAGGCTGTCCTGCCGGACGGCCACCGCGGGTGTTTCTGGCAGGCGTTATTTCCAGTGTGGTGGTGCCGGTATCTGCCGCAATGGCAAAGAACCACGACCAGGCAACGCCGGGCTCATTACTTTGCTGATCGAAATTGATGGAGTAATACTCCCGGCCCAGGGTGTTGGTGGGCAAACATAACGTGGCGCCGGAGATGGCATTCACGTAGATAAAGCTGTATACCACCACAGGCTTTTCGGCCGTAACATGAATGCCGGTATTGTACAATCCTTCGCCGGTGAGGGCGGCAGTGCGGGGAATATCGATGGTGGTAATGCGGTTGGCGGTAACGATAAATGGCCGCGGAAAACCGGGAGCGCCCGGCACGCTCACTTCGCCCCTCGTGTCTACATCAGAAGTTATATACAATTGCATACTTTCCGGGGCCCCACCGGTAGCCATGCGCACATGGTTGCCATAACCAATCCAGAAGTCTTTTCCTTTATTGGTAAAATCCTGGGAGAACGCACACGTACAAACAGGCAGCAGGCAAATGAGCAGCAAAAGCTTCATTTCTCAGTTTATAAGGTCCGGGGCACGAGGACGGGATTAAGAACCATTTATAAATCAGAAGTATTGGATGGTGGAGGCAAGAGGTTTAGCCGTTGATGGAAACCTGTTGCCGCCGAGTCAATACATTCGATGGACAGCTATGCAATATATGAAAAACTAATACGACCCTAAAACGTTCAAGTAGGTATTTTGGATGAACGCAATAATTCCGCAGATGCGGGCCCTACGCAAAAAAGTAAATCAAGTCCGGAAAGATGGGGTATAAATCCGGTCCGGTCTTCGAACACCTGGCGGTACTTCAGCGGGTCGGGGA